>Ga0209317_1000585_pt1 | contig 41417 bp, 43 predicted proteins | sample RifGroB2_FD_183994 | JGI IMG/M metagenome (GOLD analysis project Ga0209317, IMG submission 183994) | Soil microbial communities from Rifle, Colorado, USA - Groundwater B2 (SPAdes) (version 2) | ecosystem: Environmental > Terrestrial > Soil > Unclassified | place: Rifle, Colorado | collected... | reverse complement strand
GGCTTTGTTCCGTTGCCGGCAAATTACGTATCGCTGATAATATTTGCTGATAGTCCATAGCGCTTATTTTTGACTAAGATATGAAATAAATTTGAATATTACAACGCTATTCTTAACTACAGCCTTAATGATATGATATTTGCGTTCAAAGTCATAGGTTGGTTTTATTTAATATTGTTTCTTTATTTTATTTGTATTGCTGTTTCCAAATTAAGTTCCTTGTCCCACTGCTCCATAGTAAATATCAGTTTATATGATTCAGGCTTAATGCTCAGGCTTCCTGAATAAGGATGATCGAGCAGAATGATGATATATAAAAGCATCCCTATGAAAATGCCTAAGAGTGAATTCAGCGCCACATGCATACGTGTATGCTCAATATCAAGTAACATAGCACAGGCAAGTGTAATGATTCCTCCCAATAAAATGGGGAACCACAGAGGAAAAGGAATTTCATTTTCCTTTGTGGTTGAACGAAGTCCCCTGTAAGTATCGAGTTGATTCAAATGATTAAACATTTCTGCAACCAACTGAATTTGAAATTGGTTTTTGGGATTGAGGTGCTCCATTTTATAAAAAACACGGTTAAATGATTCCGTTGTTTTCCGGCTTGACTTCATACGTCCCATATTGGGGAATTCTTCATCAATAACATTGTAAACAAAATCAAGGTAAACAATCATCAATTGTTTCGATTCAATAGTATCAGGGTAATACTTTATATCGCGGTACAAACCCAGCGCAGAACTGCCTTCTTTACTCACGTTACCTTGTGTTTCATTCAGTTGCCCCCACACCATAAACACAATAAAGCTGAGCAGGAAGGCATAAAAGCTGGCAATGGCCAAAAAAAGGAACCCGGTTACTTCGTTGTGTGATCGTAGAATATTTACTTTGATGTATCTGTTAAAAAGATAAGTGCTCAATCCTGCAATAATACCACCCAAAAAAATGATTAATAGGAAAAGTAAGAAAGGTGGTAGTTGAATCAATTTATCTATGAAATCCATCTTTAGAAATATTTTCGGAATTGAATTGGAACTGTTGAAACATTTGCAAAATTGCACTTCTATTCGCATAAAAGTGTTACAGAACTTTTGCAAAGAGTTACATCATTCACACATTCAATCTTCATTCTTAAAGATTTCTGGCTTTCAAATCCAATTGAATTCTGAAGAATCTACGGTAATTTACATCAGTCAACCCGCTCAAAATCAATGAAACCCTCCTCTACATCTATATGTATCAGGCGTGCTTTTAGTTTATGCCCCACTTCCAAACCCCGATATCCATTGACCAGTTTCCCTTCAGCATGCGGATGAAAAAGCCTTATCCATGTTGCTTTGGGCGAGGCGCCGGTGACAATGGCTTCAAATACTTCGCCAATCCTGGGTTTCATGAGCATTGCCATAGCTGACTTTTCAACCTGTCGCTCTACTTTCCTCGCATCATCTTCCTTCACAGTACAGTGATGCGCAATTTCTTCCAGTTGTTCAACCGAATAAGGAACGGAATGGCCTGCCATGGCCGATTTGAGTAAACGTTGAGTAACTAAATCGGGGAAGCGCCGGTTTGGCGCCGTGGAATGTGTATAATCTTTTACCGCCAAGCCAAAATGACCTTCGGGAGCAGAACCGGGGATTTCCACCACATATTCACCCGGCCCTAAAAGTTTAAGCACACTAAGCGACATATCCACGAAATGATGCGGATCGTTTTGCTTGATAAACTTCATGTATGCTGAAAGAGATTTAGAGTCAGCCTTTTCGGGCAGCGAAAATCCACTTTCGGAAGCCAGTTCAACAATCCTGTCCCACCGCTTCGGAGTGCGGACCACTCTCCTTAGTGAAGGAAAGCGCTTTTCAGCCAGGTATTGGGCTGTAGCGCCATTTGCTGCAATCATAAAATCTTCAATCAAACTTTTGGCCCTGTTTTTCAGTTCTGCTTTAATCTCGCTTAAAGCATCTCCGTCAAAGACAGGTCTGGCTTCAATCGTCTTAAATTCCAAAGCGCCGTGCTCATAGCGCAACTCCTTCATATTCTGTGCTATCCGATCCTGTAGCCGGATGTTTTCAGCCAGGCCTTCAACCGTCAGTATTTCTGAAGGAATTGGGCCATTTTCTTCGAGCCAGTCGCCTAAGCTCTCATACCGGAGCTTTGCATGGTTGCATACTGTAGCACGATAAACATCAGATTGTTTCACTGCTCCATCATCATCAACTATCATTTCGACTACAACGGCACAACGGTCGGCGCCCCGACGCATTGATGTAAAATCGTTTGATAATTTCTCCGGAAGCATTGGAAAAATCTGAGCAACAGTGTAAATCGTTGATGTGTTTTGACTGGCATAATTGTCAATATCGGATTGTTTGGCAACCAATGCATCCACATCGGCAATAGCAACCAACAACCGCACCTTATTTCCGGGCAACTGTTCGGCATACGTTAACTGGTCGAGATCAAGTGAATCATCATTGTCAACCGAACACCACCGGAGGTTGCGCATATCTCTGGCCCCATCAGTTTTATTAGTGGCCGGAGCGTTTATTCCCTTTAACTCTTCAAGCAATTCCGCCGGAAAATCAGGCGCCAATCCTCTTGAGATCATTGCCCTTCGTGCAATTTGTTTTAATGTTATCCGGTTTGCATTTTGATTCATAGTATTTTTATTTTGTTATGATCAGATCAATTAACGTCAGTTATGCTGTTTAATAAGTTTTTCTTTTTTCACGTTCTCCTTAACGCACATGAATGAATTGACACAATCTAAGTTTTGCCAGTATCTTCATGCGATTCCTGGAATTTTAAGATGCTAAATTGTAAATCGATCATCGAAAATGTGTTACATAACTTTTGAAAAGAGTTACATCATTCACACATTCGTATGCTTGCGTGCGCGAATAAATATTTTCAATATCTCGTTGCCCAGCAACGGAACCAAGCCTAATGAAATGGCAACTATCCAACCACCAAGATCGAGCGTTTGCAAATGAAATGCGCGTTGCATGGCTGGAATACCAATTACGATCAATTGAAGAAGCGCACTCAACACAATGGCTCCTATCAGGTATTTGTTAGAGAAAATGCCAATCTGAAAAATCGATTTTGAACTGCTCCTGACAGCTAACGAATAAAACAACTGACACATCACCAGGACTATAAAAGCCATCGTTCGTGCATACTCCACTGTTTCTGGCGGAACCGAATGATCAAAAGGACTGTAACCATGTTCGTAATATCCGAACCAGAAGGCGAAAATAGATAAAGTGCCAATCAGAATACCGCCAAGAATAACATGCATACCCGCGCCGCCGGCAAAGAAATTCTCTTTCGAATTGCGCGGTTTTTCTTTCATTACATCCGGACTACCGGGATCCATGCCCAATGCAACAGCGGGGAACGAATCGGTGACCAGATTTATCCATAAAAGCTGTGTCGCTATCAGCGGGGCTTCCCAGCCAATCAGAAGTGAAACAAACATGGTAATTACTTCGCCCAGGTTACAGGTAAGCAAAAAGATGACCGACTTTTTAATGTTGTTGTAAATGTTTCGGCCATGTTCGATCGCTGTAACAATCGTAGCAAAGTTATCATCCGTCAGAATCATATCAGCGGCTCCTTTGGCCACATCGGTTCCTGTTATTCCCATGGCAACGCCAATATCCGCAGCATTTAACGAAGGGGCATCATTCACTCCATCGCCCGTCATGGATACTACATTTCCATGTGATTTCAAGGCATGTACAATCTGTACCTTATGTTCGGGCGAAACCCGGGCAAAAACCCGATAACTGACAACCTTTTCAGTAAATTCTGCTTCTGAAAAACCATCAATATCCTGACCGGTGATGGTTTGAGACATATTTTCAGCAATCCCAAGTTCATAGGCAATGGCGAAGGCTGTATTCTTGTGGTCGCCTGTAATCATGATGGTGGTAATTCCGGCCAATTTTGCTATCTGAATGGATTCCTTTACTTCCAATCGGGGAGGGTCGATTATTCCGACAAGTCCTGTAAGAACCAGTTCCTTTTCCATCTCAGACGCTTCGACGACCGAATTTACCGGCTTATAAGCCACGCCCAGCGTACGAAGTGCATTGTTCGACATCGCATCTGTGGCATTGTGATAAATCAATTTATGTGCATCGGTAATCGGAACTACTTTTCCTTTTTCCAAAACATGTGTTGAAATATTGATGATGTTTCCTATTGCGCCTTTGGTGTAAACGGTAAATTTTCCATTTTCCTCGTTGACTGTTGACATTAACTTACGGTCGGAATCGAATGAATATTCACCGACACGTTTGTTTTCGGCCTTTAAAGATTTTCTGTCAATTCCAAGATCATCGCCTAAAACGAGTAAGGCAATTTCGGTTGGATCGCCTGTGCTGTGCCCCTTGCTATAAGTTGCATCGGAGCATAAAATCATCGCTTTGGCAAGTAATTTAACGTCCTCTGTGGCCGTGTTTGCTTTTCCATGCTTAACAGTTATTTCACCCTCCAGGTTGAAATAACTGATTACAGTCATCTTGTTTTGTGTTAAGGTTCCGGTTTTGTCGGAGCAGATGATGTTGACTGAACCGAGCGTTTCAACCGCAGGTAATTTTTTGATGATGGCATTTTTCTTCGACATGCTTGTTACGCCGATCGAGAGAACCACTGCCACAATGGCTGCAAGTCCTTCAGGAATAGCCGCTACAGCCAGCGAAACCGACATGAGGAACATTTCAACCAGTTCACGGCCCTGCAGGAGGGCAATCACGAAAATAAAAATACAGATTCCGATGGCGATTTTTCCAAGTGTCTTTCCCAATTGGTCAAGGCGTATTTCCAAAGGAGTTTTCGATTTTTCTTCGGAATTAATGATGTTCGCAATCTGACCAACTTCGGTATTCATGCCAGTTTCAATCGCAATACCAACGCCCCTGCCATTGGTTACAATTGTCGTCATAAAAGCAGTGTTCGCGCGATCTCCCAGAGGCGTTTTGGGGTCGGTGTAAATCAGTGAGGCATCTTTTTCTGAAGGGACCGATTCACCTGTGAGGGCAGACTCCTCAATCTGAAGGTTGGCTGACTCGATTAAGCGAATATCAGCAGCAATGAAGCGACCGGCATCAAGGATAAGAATGTCGCCCTGCACAATTTGATCTGAATGAATTTCTTTATCCTCTCCATTTCGGCGGACTAATGCTTTTGGGTGTGACATTTTCTGAAGCGCTTCAATCGCCTTTCCGGCTTTCACCTCCTGAATTACTCCCAGTACAGCATTAATAATAATTACGAGCATGATGATTATCGCATCAACATTCTCACCCATAATCAAGGTGATGACTACAGCGGCAAACAAAATATAGATGAGCCATTCGCGAAGCTGTGCAATGAAGAGTTGTAAAATGTTCTTCTTCTTTTTTGCAAGAAGCTTATTTGGGCCGTATTTTTCCAGACGGATTTTTACTTCTTCATCAGAAAGCCCCTGGGACAGATCAACATCTAATTCTTTTAAAACTTCTTCGCTTGATTTGGTAAACCACATGGATTCAGTGTTTGCGTTAAGTTGTAGAGAAGTGGGGAGTGGGGAGTGGGGAGTCGGAAGACCGAAGTCGGAAGTCGGAAGACCGAAGTCAGAAGTCCGGAATCGGAAAACTTCGGTCTTCCGACTCCGGACTCCGGTCTTTTAATACCGCACTTTCAACGCTATGTTTCCTAAAGATTTAAATTCTTCCTGATTGGTAAATATAGCCCGGCCTTTTTTTGCAATCACTTCCCAGGCTATATCGCTGGTAATATCGTCAATTACACCTGGCAGTGTCAGATCATCCACTAAATAGAACGAATACTGTCCATTCATTTTTACGGCCTGATGATAATCATCGTGAGTAATCAGTAAATCGCCACGGCCTCCTTTAACTGCAACGAAAATCTCAAGTAAATTGGTAATCATCTTTCCATGACCCGCAGCTTCTTTCATTTCCTGAATAGCTTTTGCCTGGCCTTCTTCCTGAATGGCAACTACAATTTTCCAGGCTTCAGATGCTAAGGAATGATTAGCTGTGTCGTTGAAGTTTATACTTACGTTTCCAATGTAAATGGAAGGTTTGTCTGCAACTTGCATCAGGCTGCTCCAGTTCTTTTCTGTACAAATCGCTACAATCTTCATCTCCATTTTATTGTAAATTTTCACCAATGCTTTGTCAATTTGGTTGAAAAATTCACGGATCAGATTGTCAGACTGCTTCCCATCACCCGATTTATCGGGATCGGCCAAAAAATATGGATTTTGCGCGAAAGGAAAATCGTCACTTTTAATTTGTCCTGTAATACTATCATTTATGGCCTGCAACAACCTCACTTCTGACCTGGAAAGCACCAAAATAAGATACTCTTCTAACCGGTTAAAGTCTTTAATCAACGGTTTGATCACAAAAGTTTCGGCTACAGAAACTGTATTTTTTGAAATTGGCCACGATGATTTTATTATTTCTTTGGTTGCAACTGAAAGAAAAATGTGGATACTGTTGAGGTTATAATTAACGTCTATTTCCTCTTTCAGATTATCAATTTTTTCGAGCAAAACACCCACTTCCTGTTTTCCGAATTCATTAACCACATGTTCACGCGCCTCTTTAAGAAGCTTTTGGAGTTCAATAACATCCTTTTGATTGTCGGGTTTCGACCGGTGTGTGTTCATTGAAATAGTAACACAGGGGTAGCTTCTCTCAGAAGCGAGCTTTTCTAATTTATCTTTTCTCATCTTTTTTAGGTATATGCACTATTATTGTCCTTTATCCACCTTCGCAATTCGAACAATTTCTTTGGCTATTCCCTCGGGCGAGAGAATAAAATCAATACAACCGCTTGCAATGGCACTCTCAGGCATATCAGGTTGTGATGCGGTCTCAGGTTTTTGTGCGATCGTAATTCCACCTGCTTCTTTTATTCCACATAGAGCGTCAGATCCATCACTATCATAACCTGAAACAATTACCGCGATCAATTTGCCGTCCCAGTTGTTTATCATCGATTTCATGAAAACGGTAATCACATCGGGCCAGCCCCATGGCTTTGATATAGGCTTCAAACGGAACTCTCCTTCTAGAATGTGCAAATCGCGCTTTTCGGGGATGATAAATACATGATTGGGTTTAATATCTAATTTTTCTGTAATCAGTTCAACTGGCATACCGGTGTAGCGCGGCAAAATCTCGTGAAGCTGAGTGGCCACTGTTCTCAGGTGATTAACGATTACAATAGCAACCCCCATATTATCGGGAAGTTTTTTCAGTAACCGTGTATAGGCTTCAAGCCCTCCGGCAGAACCGCCTACGCACACTACCGGAAAATCTTTTGCAGTTTTTTGGATTGCTTTCATAATGAATATTTTTTAGTGATGACCCATAGTTATTTTCCCGTTTCATCATTTGTTGCATCAACAGGTTTTGATTGTGGTGAACCAAATTCTCTTAAAAAAATTGAAAGAAAAATAATTGCAAAAACGGATAAAAATTCGCTTTGCCAATTTTGAAACGATTCAAACCACAATCTGCTGTTGTTTAGATAAACAAACATACTTTCGGCGCTCTTACCTTCCAGCATCTTGATTTGGTTAAAATCTTTATTGCTTCCGTACCAATGCAAAACAAATGATATTAGGAATAATAGCAGCAACGAAATTGTAAGCGAATGTTTGTAAACAGATAAGACCAATCCACCTTTTTTTACTGCCCATGGAGCGCTTTTGCGATTAATCGGTTCCCTGTCAACTTCTTCTTTGATACCTACACCCTTTGATTCAGATGAACCTTTTTGCCTAAGAAAAACAGTGAACCAAACGAAAAGACGCATTTGAAAAAATTCGCTTTCCCAGTTTTCAAAAGTCGCCTGAATAAAATGACCTGTGTTTAGATATTGAAAAAAGGTTACAGGCTGGAGTTTATGCCCGGCTAAAAATATATTGTATTCCTGTAAGCCTGTGAACGCTTGTCTTACTAAACTCAGGAATGCCAAAAGCAAAAAAGCAATGCTTAAGCTATTTTTGTATATAAATGACTTTTTTTGTTCTGTCATACCAAAAATTTCTAGCTACATTGTCCAAGTATAAGCCAGATAATCACAAAAACTACGATGGTACCCAGGCAGCCGCCACCCAATTTCGAAGCTCCGTATCCTGATATTAATCCTCTAAATAAATTATTCATATTGAAATATTTTTTATTGAGTGATAAGTCACAGATTTATAACTTATCAAAGGTGGGCAATTCAAAATAGTGAAACCTTACACAATTTCACTAAAGTTTTGCATCATTCACACTTTTGCATCTTATGCCAACGATTTCGGTCAAATAAACTGTTAACTTTTAATATCTCACCTTTAACGCGATGTTTCCAAGAGATTTAAGTTCTTCCTGATTAGTAAATTACTCACCTCCAGATGTCCAAATTAATTAACCACATGCTCATGTGCCTCTTTCAGAAGCTTTTGGAATTCAATAACATCCTTTTGATTGTTGGGGAATGTCCGGTGTGTGTTCATTGAAATTGTAACACAGGGGTAGCTTCTTTCTGAAGCAAGTTCTTCTAATTTGTCTTTTTGCATTTGATGTAATTTTCGGATATACCGCATCTGGCGGGGCAGGTGTGCAGAAATTAATACAACCTGATAAAGATAAATAGTCTGCTTCAGGCAAGTGTTACTCAACTTTTGCAATAGCTTACATCATTCACACATCTTGAAAGTATAAAAACATGCATTAAACCGTTCTATTTTATAGGGCCAATCATATCGCGGGGAATTACCCATTCATCAAATTGCTGCTCTGTCAGAAGTCCTAACTCTAAAGCGGCTTCTTTTAAACTTATATGATCAGAATATGCTTTTTTTGCCAAATGTGCAGCACTTTCATACCCGATATGAGGGTTTAGCGCCGTTACCAGCATCAGTGATTGCCGGAGATTTTTTTCAATCCGTTCCAAGTTGGGTTCAATTCCAACAGCACAGTGATGGTTGAACGATTGGCAGGCATCTGCAATCAGTGTAGCCGATTGCAAAAAGGCATTTATCATGACAGGCTTAAAAACATTGAGTTCGAACTGGCCGCTTAAACCGGCAATTGAAATGGTTGTGTCGTTTCCCAATATCTGGACACATACCATTGTTAATGCCTCTATCTGGGTTGGATTTACTTTGCCAGGCATGATGGATGAGCCTGGTTCGTTTGCCGGAATATTTATTTCTCCGATTCCTGAACGGGGTCCTGAAGCCATCATCCGGATATCGTTTGCTATTTTCATTAAACTAACGGCCAGTTGTTTGATAGCGCCATGAGTTTCCACAATCGAATCATCAGAGGCCAACGATTCAAATTTGTTTTCAGCAGTAATAAATGGAAGTTTGGTTAACCGGGCTATCATAGCCGCAACTTCGCGGTCATAACCTTCAGGAGTATTGAGCCCGGTTCCGACAGCGCTTCCGCCCATGGCCAACTCCGAAAGATGTGGCAAAGTGTTTTTCAATGCGTTTATTCCATGCGTCAATTGTGATACATAACCGGAGAATTCCTGACCGAGAGAAAGAGGAGTCGCATCCATAAAATGTGTCCGGCCTATCTTGATAACTTCTGTCCATGCAATTGATTTGTCTGCCAGTGTGTTTTTCAGTATTTCTATTGACGGAATGGTGTATTCAACTATTTTACGATAGGCCGCAATATGCATGGCAGTCGGAAAAGTATCGTTGGACGATTGTGACTTATTTACATCATCGTTTGGTTGAATCAGCCGCTGACCCGTTCCTAACTTGTTGCCCAGTAAAACATGCGCCCGGTTTGCAATAACCTCGTTGCAATTCATATTGGTATGGGTTCCTGAACCAGTTTGCCAGATAACCAAAGGGAACTGATCGTCCAGTTTTCCTGAAATTATTTCATCGCATACCTGCGAGATTATTTCCATTTTGTCGGTTGATAACAGGCAAAAGTTGTGGTTAGCTATTGCTGCGGCTTTTTTCAAATAACCGAATGCATGAATAATCTCAATGGGCATGGATGCGACCGGACCGATACGAAAATTCTGTAATGAACGTTGAGTTTGTGCCCCCCAATATTTATCGGCAGGTACCCGGATTTCGCCCATTGTATCTGTTTCCGTTCTATAGCTCAGGTGTTTCATTTCTTTAAAGATTTTAAACTGGAACAAAATCCTGCTGATTGCCGAACAACGATCACTTCCAATTACTACTGTAATTGTAAAACGTTTATTCTGAACAATTTAATATCAATAGTTGTTCATGATTGAAAGGGATCTATCTGGATTAATAGCTCTCAATTTTTTTCTGAATTATTCTTATAAATGAAACTATGAAAGCATTGACAAAACAAGAAATTGTTCCTTTCCTGCAAGAAAATTTAAAGGACTGGACATTAGAAAAAAACGTGATTACCCGTGATTTTAAGTTCAAAACCTTTGTGGAGGCTTTCTCGTTTATGACAGCGATCGCCCTCGAAGCCGAGAAATTGGACCATCATCCGGATTGGAGTAATTCGTATAATAAAGTGAGTATTACTTTAACCAATCACCAGGCCAAAGGAATAACCCAGTTGGATTTTGATTTAGCCGCAACTATTGACAGAATATTCGGCAAATAACTATCAAGGTATATTTTTCAGTTACTTTCATCAAACATAACTTCGTCTAAATTGCCCGTTTTATCTGAAGGTTTCTCAATGGGTAGTGTAAAATAAAAAGAGGAACCTTTTCCTTCAATACTTTCTACCCATATTTCACCGCCATTTTTTTCTAAAAATCCTTTTACTAATAGTAATCCGATTCCAGCCCCTTTATTTTCTTTTCTTGCTTCTATAAGGGTTTTCATTTGTGGTGTGAAAAGATTCTTCATTATTTCTTTGGACATTCCAACTCCGGTGTCCTTAACCTGAATAATAATTTTGTCATCTTTACTTTTTGCTGTAATCGATATTGTCCCTCCTTTTTCTGTATGTTTTATCGCATTTGAAACGATATTCTGAATGATGGAAATTAACATTTTGCCATCTGCAAATACTGAAGTATCCTCTTCAATTTCGTGATGAAGATTTATCGCGTTTATTGAAGCAGATTTGTTTAATGTTTCAAAGACTTTATTAATGTATTCAGGTAACTTTATCTTTATTGGAGAAAATACGTCCGATGCATATTTTATTCTTGCCCATTCTACTAAATAGTCTAACATTTCTAATTCATCCGTTGATGATTTATAAAGTAAATCAAGCATTTCCTGAACATCATCGGGCTTCATGTTATGAAAATCTTCTTTCAAATATTTTGCAGTTCCAATAATAGCTGCCAGGGGACTTCTTAAATCGTGTGAAAGAATTGCCAGTACACTCTCTTTATGATTATTAAGATCCTCCAAATCTCTGACATATTTTTTTATAGCATCCTCCGATTTTTTCCTCTCTGTCAAGTCACGCAAAATTTTAACATACCCCAACATCTCTCCCTCTGAACCGATGAGTGGAAAAACCAACCCATAAGCATAAAACAGGCTCCGGTCTTTAGCAATGTGCCATCTGTTATCTGTTGCTCTGCCTTCTTTTAAAGCTTTTTCAATTTCTCTTTCCGGAATTCCGCTTTTTATATCTTCCTCAGTAAATATTATATCAAAAGGTTCGCCAATAACTTCGTCCGTTCCATAACCAAATATTGTTGATGAGCCGGAATTCCAACTATTAATCTTGAATTCATTATCCAATGTAAAAATTGAATAATCCTGTAAGCTGTCAATAATCTGGCTATAAAACTCGGCAGTTGGTACATATTTAGTTTTAAGAATCTTTGGATTGTCTTGTAAGTTTTTCATTTGATTGTCGTATTATTCACTTTTCAGCAAATTTGATCAGCTCTGTATTAAACTTCTTAGTTTCCTCCAGAAACAAACTATGACCGCTTTTCTCAAATGCGACAAGTTTTGAATTCGCGATTCCTGCTTTGGCCTGTTCTGCCAGATCAAAAGAACATATTTTGTCGTTTTTGCCATGTAAAATCAGAGTCGGAATTGCTATTTTCTCCAGATCAGGTCTTAAATCTGTATCGCGTAAAGCTACCAGACATTCTGCCATTGCATGTGATGAAGCGCTCAACCCAATACCATTAAGCCAACTGCCAATTCCTTCATTTAAGGAGGTTTCGGTTGCAGAAAAAATCTTTGCAAAGTTGGAAAGAAGTTTTGGCCGGTCTTTATAATTCAATTTTATCAGGTCATCTACAGCACTCTGTGGCAGGTTGTAGGGAAAATCTTCACGTTGCGTCCAAACAGGGACTGCCGCTCCGGCCAAAACCAATTTAGATACCTGGGTTTCATTATATGCCGATACAAACCGGACGGCAATTGCTCCACCCATCGAAAAGCCAACGAGCATAGCATCTTTGATATCCAGCTTGTCTAAGACCCGTTTAATATCCAGTGCATGCACATCGTAATGATACGCTCCGAAAGGTTTATCCGATTTGCCAAAACCCCTTAATGTGATGCCAATGACACGGAAATTTTTATTGACCAGGTCGTTGTACTGGTACTCGTACATTTCGTCGCTTAACGGCCATCCGTGAATTAACACGATAGGTTTGCCTTCACCGGCATCTGTGATGTGCAAGTGCACATTGGATTCTACTTTAATGTATTCGGCCCTGGACTTGCCGGCATGTGTTTTTTCTTTAATGTTTTCCATTGTTTGATGTATTTGTTTTTATTCGTGAATGTTAAATAATTTGCAAACGTCTTTATACGACATATTTCTTAGTTCCTGCTCACTTTTGTTTTTTAATGATGCTGATTTTAGGGCAGGTGTGTTACCGGGAATTGCAATAAACCGAAAATTATTGCCTGTAGTAAGCGGCCGTGAAATCATATCGCAAGTGAATTCGATGCTTCCAAATTTGTAAATCAGAAAACTCCAGTTTGCATCAAGGGCATAGGCTGGTAAAGGTCTTACCGTAGATGCATTGTACAAATCGCCGGCCAGCCAGACATAGGCCAGAATTACACCATTTTCTACAATATCCTCAGTTAAATCGGGAGCGTTGGCATCGAAAAACCAATCACCTGAAGTACCTGACCAAGCTGTTGGAGAAAACCATTCGGAATAAAATACCGTTGCATCCAATCCGGCGGGTCCCTCGGGTCCCTGCATTCCTTCATTTTTACATCCGGAAATTACCAGTGTTGAAAATGCTGCTAACAAATAAATAGTTGTTTTCATGAGTCTGTTTTGTTACTAATTAATTTATTTCTGAAATTGAACCGGATCAAATCCGTCAATTTTATTCTTCGATTACGGGATATTCTATTTTGTATTTGTTTAATAACGCTTGTAATGATTCATAGTATTCATTCAACAGTTTTAGTGTTACCTCCGGATCTTTTTCTGATGGAATGGTTACCGGCATTTCGTCTAAATATTTCGACAACTCCGGATAATCATCCTTAATGGTCATGGTAATTTTCAGTATTTTGGAATTCAAATCCAGAATCAATTTTTCGTCTTTAGTGATTTTTCTTGAATTTATTACCTCGGTAACCAGTCGGTCTCTTTTTATGAGTTGAGGTGATTGCTGATAGACTGAAGAGACAAACTTCAAAAGTTGGTTGTTGAATTCGAAGCTATTCTCTATGTTGCTTAAATGACCGGCATGTTCAATAATATTCAGTAATGAACCTTTGATTTTATTTTGCATTTGCTGTGCAGCCTCAAGAGGAGTGATTTTATCTTCTTTTCCAACCATGATAAGCGCCGGGATATTTATTTTGTCGAGGTTGTTGCATGTTTCTTTACGCTTGGATAAAGCCAATAAAGTTTTGGTAAGTGATTGTGCGGAAGTTTCCATGATCATCTTCTTTACAACTGCAATTTTTTCCTGATTGGTTATAAAAGATTCAGGGGCAAACAGATTTTTCAGACTCTCATTGGCAAAGTATTCAACACCGTATTTTTCGATATTTTCAATAGAAATCATCCGTTTTTTTATTCCCTCCGATGTGTCGGCCATACAGGTGGTGTCACATAGTATGAGAGCGTTAAATCGCTTTGGGAAATTTTCAACTGCATTTAAAGCAATGTATCCGCCCATAGACAAACCACATAACATCGCTTTTTCAATCTTCAGGGCATCCATCAGGCCGATCAGGTCGTCTGCGAAAAGTTCAATCGAGAAATCTTCAGTTCCTGCCGGAGAGTTCCCATACCCCCTGATGTCGTAGGCAATTACACGGAATTTCTCTATCAGCGCTTCGATTTGCTTGTTCCACATCGACTTATTAAAAGGAAAGCAATGAATGAGTATGATTACCGGAGCACCGTCAGGTCCTTCGTCGGTATAACTGATCGTGTTATTATTTACAGTCGCTTCAATATTGGTTCCTACGTATCTCATGGCGTTGTCATTTATTTAAATTCAAATTTTATATCTGTCCGAAGAGAAAAATCAGGAGTCCAAAGCAAATTTCTTCCGGTAAAACGGAATCCTGACTTTCCCCTGACTCCGGACTTCCGACTTCTGTCTTCCAACTTCTATCTTCCAACTTCTGTCTTCCAACTTCTATCTTCCAACTTCTGTCTTCCAACTTCTGTCTTCCAACTTCTGTCTTCCAACTTCTGTCTTCCAACTTCTGTCTTCCAACTTCTGTCTTCCAACTTCTGTCTTCCAACTTCTATCTTCCAACTTCTCTTACATTTCTTCAACTGTAATATTTTTTTTATTTACCCCTAAACTAGCCAGTTGCTTTTGTATGGCTTCCATCATGGGTGGGGGGCCGCAGATATAGAATTGCTGACCGAAATCGGCAATGTTCGCTTTAAGAAAGTTTTCGTCAATTTGACCGTTAGCATATTTGTCAGTAACTTCTTCGGATAAAATATTGATGAAATTTTCGCCCAGTATTTTTTTAAATTCCAGTGCAAGGATGATATCTTCTTTGGTTTTATTCGCAAAGATGAGTTTGTTGTCACCTGTTTCACTCTTCGATTGAAGATACCTGAAGATGCAAATAAACGGAGTGATTCCAGCACCTCCGGCAATAAATACGCCCTCTCCTTTGTAAGCGATGGCTCCAAAAACTTCGTGCAGAATCAACTCATCATCTTTTCCAAGTTGCAGAAGTTCATTGGTAACACCATTATGTGTAGGATAAGTTTTAATTGTAAATTCGAGATCATCGTTTTCGGACAGAGATGTAAAGGTAAATGGCCTTTTTTCATCTTTCCAGCCTTTTTTGTTTATTGCAATTTCGGTGGCCTGGCCCGGGTTAAACGAATACTTTTGTGGCTTTTCGGTTACAATTTGCAATACATCATGAGTGATGTGCTTGATTGACTTGATTTTTACAAGATGTTGTTCCATAGAATAGATTATTTTTTAATTGAATCAACTTGCCGGACTTTCAATCTGATTGACCAGATAATTCTCCAGACCCATCTGTTCAATCTGTGAACGTTGTATTTCTGCCCAATCAACATGGCCTTCTTCCATTATAAGAATTTTGGTCAGCAGGTCAGCAGTGCCCTGATCACTAACCTCACGGGCAAGTTTAATAGCTTCGTTATAAGCATGTACTGCATCAAGTTCATCACCTTTATCGTTACTGATCATTTCAGAAACAGTTTTGCCAATCTTCATCGGATTAAGCTTTGATACTGTTGGTGCACCCTCAAAGAAGATAATCCGTTCAATCAACCACTCGGCATGATGCATTTCATCCATAGCCTGTTTCCTGATAGCCATGTGAAGTTTTCCGTATCCCCAATTTTCGCACATTTCAGAATGTACCATATACTGGTTAATGGCAGTAAGTTCATCTGCCAACAGCGAATTCAAAACTGTAATTAATTCTTTATTCCCTTTCATTTTGTGAGTTTTAATGAATGAATTTTTGAAAGAACTAAGTTGAGAACCTTTAGCAGATAATGGGTTACAGAATTTTCAGGAAAAGTTACATCATTCACACATTTCGATTTTTAGAACTTATTAAAATAAATTCTATCAAGTGATTTTTGTAAACTGAATGTGATATACAATAAGAAGAAATAGACTGACTAAAGAAATGAATATGTACACACTTATACCGCAACAAAGGTTCCCCTTAGTTCTGCATGAACAGGGCGATGCTTTGTCAGATACTTTCTCATTGCATCTACAATCCGTTCTGACCGATTTTCCCGATTACGGCCATATTTCTGAGGGACTCCCTGCATTGTAACGAATGCCGCAGTGTAATAGCGGTCGGACTGAACTTCTTCATCGCCTGCAAATAATTTTTGAATCCGGTGGCCTGATGGGTTTTCTATCTTAAAATAGACATTCAGACCGAGACAACGCTTGACATATCCTCCCATTTGCTGATATGGGTCGCACGAAAACGTCCTTTCAAGATTCTCCTCCAACATTGTCTTGATTTCTGCTCCCGTTAACTCTACAGTTGAGACAGGTGGATTCATGGGAATCATGTTGTAAAGGTCATTCAACGTGATGTTCCCCGGAATTATTGGTGCGCCATATCGCCAGCCATTGGAAAATGCCAGTTGCGCTTCGGTGCTTTCGAGCAATGCCTGAAGCAGGAAATTGTCCATCGTAGTTTCCATGGTTGTTCCCCGGTTGAGTGCGGTGGCAGTTTCACCAACAACCTCTGACAGTTGTTTCTTGTAAGGTGCGAGTGCCTGCCTGATCAGCTCATCTACTTCCGGATCTGGTTGTATTGAAGCTTCAATTTCAATCAGTTGATGGGTATAATCTGTAATATTTCCATCAACTATCTCCAAATCCAAACGACCCAAAAATGAACCATGGCAACCTGATTGTATTAAAATCGTTTTACCAATAATAACAGGTTCGTAAAGTCTATTATGAGTATGGCCGCTGAGACAAACATCAATGCCATGAACTTCGGACAATAGCTTCATATCCTGAGTAAAACCAAGGTGAGAGATTAAAACGATTAAATCTGCTTTTTCCCTGGTTCGTAGTGCATCAATAATTGGTGGAAGTTCATCCTTACCCAAGGTAAAGTATATCCCTTCGCTGTAAGATGGCGGCATGGTCTTGTCAACAATATTCGAGGCTATTCCAATAAGACCGATACGTAATCCGCCAATCTCTTTTACGACATAAGATTGAAATACAGGTTTTTTTGTTGCTTTATCATAGACATTGTTTGCCAGCATTGGATAATTTAGTTCAGCAATCCGCTGGTTAAATACCGTTGGGCCAAAAGCAAATTCCCAGTGTGCTGTCATAGCATCAAGACCCAAAGAATTTAAGATTGGGATCATAGCTTGTCCCTGGGTATCCATAGCGGGAAAGGTTCCATGAAATGTATCACCGCAGTCGCAAAAAAGACAATTCTCCTGACTCTCAGTTCGAATCTGTTTTACAATTGTGGCAATACGGGCATAACCTCCGGCATGGCGGTAAACGGCATGGTCACCCTGCCAAAACATCTCCTGGTGGATATCAAAATAGGCATGGGTGTCGTTCATTTGAACGATGGTGAGCGATCTTTTGGCTGCCATTTGATTCATTTTAAGCGGTAAAAAAAACACGTTTTTTGAATGCGGATACTTTAATAAGTGAATGTCAATCCTGCTCCCAATCCCATATCGCTATCGTAATGAGATGATATGGAAATATATTTTGTAACGATATAACGAAGCCCTGCCATGTACTCTTTATCGGTATTTATCATCATATTAAAGCGTAAGCGACTGGTAACCGGTAAATCTTCCCGGCTTAACTGAAAAAGGAATTTTCCATCGCTATCTACTCTGAAATCAGCAATAAACAGCATCGGCAATGTGTAGGCAATACCTGCAACTAAAGCTTTGCGGTTATTCTGATTGCTTTCCTGACCGAACCAGTTTTTCCCTTCGCTGCCGAAAATGTTTTTTGGGCCACCTTCTGCCTTATAGTGATAATCAAAACCTAAGTATGGATACCACCATTGCATGCGGCCTAAATAGCGACCAATCATTGTTTCGCTTTCGTAACCATGCATATCCTGGTAGCCCAAATGCCATTGTGTGCTTGCTTTCCATCTTGTATTTGCAAACATGGCTTCACCATCACTGCCGTTGCTTTCTATGCCTGCCCTTGCCATGAAATGAAACATCTTGTCGTCAGCATATAATTTTCGTTGCGCGAATTTCGGATTTGGTATTTCAGGATTTGGTGGTGAGTTCTCATAACTAAAAATCCTGCCCATCCCGCTCATCATGTGGTATAAAATATGGCAGTGAAAGAACCAATCCCCACTTTCAGTGGCTGCAAATTCTATGGTATCTCTTTCCATGGGCATAATGTCAATAGTATTTTTTAATGGCGCATAATCGCCTTGTCTGTTCAATATTCTGAAATCATGTCCGTGCAGGTGCATGGGATGGCGCATCATGCTGTTATTGTATAAAACAATTCTCAGGTTTTCTCCTTTTTTTATCAGTATTTTATCACTTTCGGATACTTTTTTGTTATCCAGTGTCCAAACATACCTGTTCATGTTTCCGGTTAAATCAAATCTTAATTCTTTTAAAGTACCTGAGGGCAAAGTAGTTTTTTCGGTTGAACGTAACATGTCGTAGTTAAGTGTTACCATATCCGGATTGCTGTTATCCATATCCATGCCGGCCATGTGGTGGTCCATCTTCATTTCTTTGCCTTGCATGTTATCTTGTTTCATCGTGTCTTTTGGATTTTCGGGACCTGTTATTTCAGGATACATAACCGTATTCATATCCATTACCTGGTTCTGCATGTGCATCCCTTCCATTTCAACCATATTGCCTTTCATGTCCATCATGCCATTCATCATCTTCATCCCTGCAAAATACTTTAGCCTGGGCAATTCTGCAGCAGGTACCTTTTTGCCACTGCCTAACCAAAGGGAAGCTGATTTTGTGCGGTCTTCGGGTGTTACTAAAAACTCGTAACTCTTGTTATCTGGGATGGTTACAACAACATCGTAGGTTTCTGCAACAGCTATGATCAATCTATCCACTTCTACCGGAACTACATCGTTGCCATCACTTGCCACCACCGTTATTTTGCCGCCTGAATAAGTGAGCCAGAAGTAATTGGATGCACCACCGTTGGCTATACGTAACCTTACTCTGTTGCCTGGTTTGAACTGAGGTTGTTCATTCTGATTTTTACCATTGATTAAAAAATTGTCATAGTAAACATCGCTTACATCCATCGCATTCATTCGTTTCCACTCGTTGGTGAGTTTAACATTCACATGCCCTTTGCCTAAGGCTTCTGCATAACTTTGTACTGTACCTTTTTTAATGGCAAACCAATCTGTAGCATTGTGCAGGCTGCGGTTTACCTCTTTTGGATTCATATCTGTCCATTCACTTATTATAACCGGTATGGTTGGTATGTCCCATTCTTTTCTTTTGTTCATGATGAACATGCCATACATGCCAATTTGCTCCTGAAATCCCGTATGGCTGTGATACCAATGTGTTCCGTTCTGGATAATTGGGAACTTATATAAATGCGTTGTATGAGGTTTGATGGGCATCTGTGTAAGGTTTGGAACACCATCGTATTGATTTAGCAGGAATAAGCCGTGCCAATGCAGGGATGTTTCTTCATCCAGATTATTGTGCACATAGATTTCTGCTGTGTCGCCTTCTGTAAATGTGAGCGTGGGCATTGGGATCTGTCCATTTACGGCAATAGCTCTTTTCGATTTATTACCGAATGTCACTAGAGTATCGGCTATGTATAAATCGTAGCGGATTGTATGCGGTGGTGTATGGTTTAAAATTGTTTTTATATTGCCAAGTGTAGCTTTTGACATAGCCATATTGTTCCTGTTATCCATCTGATAATTGCCCATTTCCATGCCTTTTTTCTTTGCCTTTTCGTTTGGCTTTTGCATACCTGAAGGCTTAACCGGCTTAGGTTTTGCATCCTGTTTGGGTTTTTCCTTTATCAGTTTCATGCCACACTTCGGACAGTTTCCGGGTTTGGCGGCATGTATTTCAGGGTGCATGGGACAGGTATAGGTAACAATCTGTACCTGAGGTTTCGTTTCTTTTTTATTCCTGTCCATGCCTTGCACCTCCTGTGCAGACGCAATAGAATTAGTGAAAAGAAGGAAAAATAATATTGTTATCCCTTTCTTTATTTTCGTCTTTTTCATGTTCATCGGTTACTTGGGTTTTAACCCATTATTGAAGCCGCATTAAGTACTATGAATCAGATAAATTACCAGGAAAATTCCAACTGCCAGGACTGCCAGAAGAAGCAATATATCGAGTATAGATGAAGATTTATAGGTATCCTCATCTATTTGTTTCTCAACCTTTTTGTACCTGGCAAATGCAAGCAGGCTCAACAGCGTCCCGAAACCGACAAGGAATATTCCAACAATTGCTGAGTATCCATGAGAAGGAGGAATCGAATTTTCAATAGTTGATTTTCCCAAAATAATCGTCATTTGTTTCATGAACAAGGCAAACTTTTCGACGACAAAACCGAATGCCATTATCCCAATACTTGTCCTGATCCATGCCAGAAATGTTCGTTCATTCGCCATATGAACCTGGCGATTAAGACCTCTTCTTATTTCCTTATCTTCAATTTTTTCAGACATAGTTCTATTCCCATATATCCATTTTCAGCAGAAGTATTCCCTTTTTTTCAGCCAGATCCATCAATGGATTTATTTTTATTACTAATTCGATTATGATGACCTAATCGCCATGTTGCTTTAAAACATCATCAACTACTTCTTCAATTTTTTTTCACTCCTTTGGGTTAATTCTGAAACTTCGTCACTTGTATTTTCAAACTTTTCAATGATACCATCAAGTAAGTCATTGAATTTGTCTTTAGCCAAATTTCCAAATTCTCCTACCAGTTTATTTATTTTTTCCCTGGTTTCAGAACCCTTTTTTGGGGCAAATAATATACCCAACAATGCCCCTGCTGCAACACCAGTAAGAACTCCGGCAACTACTCCGACTACTACTTTTTTTGATCTCATAATTTTTAGTTTTTGTTGTTCTAATTTTTATTCAATTTTAATGAGCCGTTTAACTGGGTTTCAGTTAAACGGCTTCATTTACAATCATCACAAATCAGAGATCTTCAAAAAGCTTTTTGACTTCTTCTTTAGTTTTTCCCAGCTTCTGTTGAAGTCTGCCGTATAGTTCATCTTCACGACCTTCTTCATATAACAGATCATTATCTGTCAATTCCGCATAACTTTTTTTGAGCTTTCCTTTCAGCTCATTCCAGTTTCCTTTTAATTCTGTTGTGTTCATGTTTTTAATTTTTAATTGTGATTAAACTTACTGGGCTACAAATTTTCCCCAAATCATTAACTTTTAAAGTTTCAATAAATTAAATGCTAATTTCAGATACAAATATCGGAGTCGATAATATAGTTTTTGTTACATACTTTCTGTTAAAAATTACATCATTCACACATTTTCAGGAGGACTGTTTTTTATAGATTTGAGCAGCATACTATAATCAGGCAACTATTTATCTGCTTATAAGGAGTGGTATTCAAACGGGCTAAGGTGTGAATCATGTAATTTTTTTCCGGAACTCTGTAACAGTTTTTTTATCAGGATACAGCATCTTTGAAATGATGTTTAAATGACCGGGCTTACCTGCTATAAACATCTAATTTCAAGTCATGAAGCGAAAAATATTTTTAAAAATTTCAATGGCAATAATTGCTATTGTCCTGGTATTTCTGCTATCAGTAAAAGTTTTTGTTGAACCCTGGGCGAAGAAAAAAATTCAGACCGCATTTAATGCAAACTCGGACAATTACCTGGTGAAAATAGAAAAGGTTCATATCTCGATCCTCAAATCAGGAATAGAACTTGAAAATATTACCCTGTTTTCAAAGCAGGAGTATGGCGGTTTCCCAAATTTAACCGGAGAAATGGTATCAATTAATTTCAAAGGGATTAAGCTATTGAAAGTTATATTCAAAAAAGATATCAACATTCATGAAGTAAGCATTTTCAATACCCGAATTGTAGGGAAGATGCCATTTCAAAAGAAAGCCAGGGCACCTAAAGTGTCGTCATTAAACATCAGTATTGACAATCTGTTCTTCGATAAACTGGTTGTTGAGATTCAAGACGCATCAACGCCACAGGCTTATTCAATAAAAGATGGCGTGTTGAAAGTTTACGATTTACAGGTTGAAAAACTGGACACTTTATCTTTGAACATCATTAAACATTTTGATTTCGATGTACAGGAACTTCGTGAGGTTTTGCCTGACAGTATGTACACCTTGACGGTCACCGGCATTAATTATTCCGCAACTTCAAACACACTTTCAGCAAGTAATTTTTCTATTCAGCCGAATTACACTGATTATGAATTCTCTGCCCGACATAAGTTTGAAATTGATCGTATTGAAGCCGGATTCAGCCAGATCTCCTTTCACGATTTTTCTGCCGCTGAATATATCCAATCCGGGAATTTGATAAGTTCGTTTATCGAAATCGGGGAAATGGATATGAAAATTTTTCGCGATAATCGAAAAGTGTCAGAACATGTTAATAAACCTGCATTTCAGGATATGATTTACAACTATCCCGGCACGATCAATATTGATTCGATCGGCATTTTAAGCGGTAATATTACTTATACTGAGCATGTTGAAAAAGCAACTGCGCCGGGAATGATCAGTTTTAGTAAATTGAATGCCCTGATTTACAAAATTACCAACGACACTATTTACAAAACCAGGAAAGCTTATACCGGATTTAAAGCTGAAGCTTTGTTAATGGGCAAAGCTAAAATAACCACAATATTGAAAGGGAGACTATTCGACAGGCAGAACACATTTGAAGTGAATGGTAGCCTTTCGGGTATGGATGCAAATGAATTAAACCCTTTGCTGGAGAAAATTGCGTTCATGAGTGTTACATCCGGCAAAATAGACGCAATGAATTTTAGCTTTACCGCCAACAACACGAAAGCAACCGGCCAAATGAATTTGCTTTATCACCGGTTAAATGTTGCATTTAAGAATAAACGGACGGATAAAACCACTGCTATTAACGAACGGGTTAAATCATTAATTGCCAATATGGAAGTATTGGATTCGAACCCGATGCCTGGTAAAGAAGTGAGGGTGGGAATTATTGATTATCAAAGAAACCCCGAAAAATTTCTCTTTAGTTATTGTGCCAAATCATTAATGTCAGGAATAAAGTCGGGCATTATTAAAGATATTAAGGGGAAAACGAAATAGCCGCAGTTACTCTACATCTGAAATATCAACGTATTTGCAATGTTCTCATATTGAATAAGTTTAAGCAATACTGAACCGACGATCCGGATATCCATTTTAACCATAACAGGAAGGCAGTTATCATCGTCGGTAAACCAGATGACTAAATCGTTTTTGGTTTTAAACATACGCCCCTCTTCAACAACCGGACAGATTTTGATACACCTGATTTTACCGAATTTAGTCCTGATAGTTTCTTTCCCTTTAAATACAAGGTGGAAAGGAAATATTCCGTCGGAAAAAAACATGTTTACCAAAAGCACATCGCCTTCTTTTACTTTCGAGAAATCAATTCGCCTGATGTAATAAAAGGTTGACGCTAAATCGAGAATATCCGGTGGAACAGGATGTATGCCAGAGAGTTTTGAATTAACAGTGTTGTTTTCGCGGTTGTAAGTTACTTCGTTATAATTTTTGTAGCGACCTTCGCTGATGTTGCGTATCTGCTTAAAGGGCAGGTTCGTATTTTTATCGAACCAGCTTTCGTAAATATCTTTGACCCCATAAAGCTTTTCGGCCAATCCGGTAGTTTGCCCAATGGTCAGGGCATGAAAAACAGTCTGTTCCTGATAAACATCTTCAGTAAGTGAAAGGGTGGTAATTCCAGCCACAATAAGTCCATACCGGATCTGATAAGTAAGGCGTTCGCCGGCTATAAAAGCAGTATTTGGTTTGACAGGCGGGGAAAATATTTTTTGTGCGCAAACTGAAAGAGCCAAGAACATTAGTATAAAGAGAATACAGATGTGAATTTTCATCATATAACCAGCTTTGCCCAATTAGTTTGAATGGATTCAGGGCTGTTAATTACCATCTCCTTCTGGAATAAAACAGACCAAGGACAAATCCGATCACTAAACTGATCAGAATCTGGACCCAGTTTAAATTGTTCATGCTTATCATTTTATTTCCATCGGACATACCCTTGAGCCAGTTGGTGCCGCCCAACAATAGGAAGGCCACAACAATAACCAATAATGCAACTACATAAAGCAGCGTTTTATTTGATATATTTCTCATATTTGACTCTCCATCTGATTTGATTTTTTACTTTTTCTTTTCTTTTTCTTTTTTCTTATGAAGCGCTTTCAGGTTTTTTAATGATTTCTCAATATTTTCCAAATCATTTTTGAACTTATCTTTGAACAGTTTCCATTCCGACTTTCTTTCTTTTTTAAATTTTGCAAACTCTTTTTGCAAAGAAACTATTTCGTTCCTGAGATCTTCTTTTTCTTCTTTCCAGTTTTCATGTAAAGATGTTGATGTTTCGCTTTCCATTTGATTGTGATTTTAAAATTATGCCTCCCGGCATGTTGGTTTGAAATATTACGGATATATTAATATTTGGAATGACGGTTGCCTTTACGATTATTTTTTTGCCAGCGACCCTTTGACCAATATTTTCCGCGCGGAGTTGATTTCCATTGACCTGTAACATAGGTCCGGTTTTGCTGTGGTTGATCCCAATAGCCATTCCTCTGCACATACACACGATTCGTACGATTATATTCCCAACCGTTATCAATCCAGATATAATTATCATGTGGACGTTGTGGCCTGGAATATTCGGAATAAGTTGGTTCTGAAACTACATATCCGGAGGCGCAACCGTCGAAAAATAACGCTATTCCTGCCAGACTACCAATATAAACAAGCTTCTTCAGGTGGGCGCCAACTTTTAAGGCAAAACCTGTTTCTGTTAAGCTAACTAACGGATTGCATTTATTTGCATCCTGAAAATCTTTTGAAAGGACAATTTCGTTTTTCATAATACTAATTTTTGTGATTGTGAATGAATGATCACAAGGATATAAAGGTGGGCCGTTTATTCATGCAGAGTGTTACATAATTACCGCAAATAATTACATCATTCACACATCAATTTTGGTTGTGACTACAGGAATTAATTTTCCAAATGAATCGGAACGGCGCGAAAATTATTTGAAAGATAATTGTTTATGACCTCCATCAAAAGAACACGATCAATGGGTTTGATGAGGTAATTATCAAAACCGCCATCCATGGCTTTTTGCCTGGGATCGGTGTTTGAATAGGCCGTCTGGGCAATAACCGGCAGCCCTGGTTTGATTTGTTTAATAAGCCGCATAGATTCGTAACCATCCATCACCGGCATTTTAAGATCCATTAATATCAATGAAATTTCAGGGTGGGTTTTTACAAGTTCAAAAGCTTGTTTTCCATCCCAGGCATGTATTGTCCTGGCTTTTGTGTGGGAAAGTAATTCTTTAATGTATGAATGATTATTTAAGTCATCTTCAACAATAAGCACCGTTTTATTATCCCAACTGTATTCATCAGTTTTGGGAGTTGTTGTAATCCTATCATCAGTTACATGCCAATATGGAATTGTAAACACAAATCTGGAACCTTTTCCAGGTTCTGAATAAACTGTGATGGTACCGCCAAGCTTTTCAACCAAAGCCTTTGAGATGGACAATCCCAAGCCATTGCCTTCATTCAAATTTTCCCTGGTCCCTTCAACTTGCCGGAAACTTTGAAAAATAAGGGCCAGATTCTCGGGTGTTATGCCTATCCCGCTGTCTGACACATAAAATTCAAGGAAATTTCCCTGAATAGTATATCCAAACCGAATTTCCCCTTCTTTGGTAAACTTGATGGCATTGTTCAGTAAATTACAAATGATCTGTCGAATCCGGATTCCATCTGTATTCACCTGTATCAGTTCATTTGGTTTATCGGGTGAATAAATCAATATTATTTTCTTGTTACCGACTATTTTCTTGTAAGTAACAAATAATTCATTCATTAATTTATTGATGTTAACTAATTCTGAATCAACCGAAAACTGACCAGCTTCCAATTTTGAAATATCCATGATATCGTTTATGACCGAAAGAAGTTGCTGGCTGCTTGCCTTTATGATTTGGACATATCTTTCCAGTTTGTCATTGGTTAATCCGGGGTGCAATAAAAATTCTGAAAATCCGATTATTGCATTCATTGGAGTCCGGATTTCGTGGCTCATGTTCGACAGAAATGCCGATTTCAGTTTGTCTGATTCTTCAGCCTTTTCTTTGGCAATAATCAAATCATTATTGATATGCTGAATCCGGTTTATGCTTTTTGTTAATTTTTCATTTAAGGCTAAATATTCGGTATTAAGATCAGCATATTCGGTATTTTGCTCCTTCAGGTCCTGTTCACTTTTTCTCAGGGCTATTTCGGTCTTGATCCGTTCTGTTATATCCCTGATGTTGCATTGAATTATTTTTGTTTTGTTTTCTAAATAAACGTTGCTAATAAATTCCACTTCTGTAATTTTCCCGTTCCGGTTCTGTATCGGCATATCTTCAAAACGTATATAGCCGTTCTTTTTCAGCTCCGCAAAGGCAAGCTCCGATTCTTCCTTATTACTGAAAAGTCCGATTTCCCAGAGTTTTTTCCCGAGTATTTCATTTAAAGGAAAACCAATAAGTCTAACTATAAATGGATTTGCATCTACTATATTTCCGGTTTCGAAATCGAGGATCAGAATTCCATCTTTGGCAGTTTCAAATAATCGCCGGTATCGAATTCCCGATTCTATCAGCTTTTCATTAAGTTGTAAACCTTCATTTTTCACCAGGGATTCTTTTGTTTGAACAGCTTTTGGAAATTTTTTATCAGGTGTATTTCTTTTTGAAAGTGAGTTATCCATTTCGAACATGGTATTAATTCAGTTAAAGCGCTTCTATAATTTTTGCAAGCTCAAGTTTCGTTATCCCAAGCTTATATTCCAGGTTTTCAATCATTTCTTTTTCTTTCCCTTCATAGAAATGTAAATCCTGATCGGTAATGCCCGGAAATTTTTGTTTTATTTTTTCTTTTTTCCTGTCCCAGTATCCCATTACCATTGTTTCCATGAATTCATTTTTAGGTTAGTTAATAATCTCCCTGAATATTTGAATTTGTGATAATTACATTAAAAAATAATCCTTTACAAAAGCATGTTGTTGATTTTCCGTCATTTTATCAGAAGGTCTAACCTCAATTTTCACATTATCAAAATGATGATCATCTTTCAGGATGTTCAGTAATTCACTTTTTGCACTGGTTGGGCCAAAGAGCAGTACATCATCATAATCCTTAATTACCTCACCAAGTCTCTTGTAGTAAGCGGAGAGTTCATTATGTTCCTTGTTTTGTATCATGCTTTCATCGTGCGTATTGAGTGGTTCATCTTGTTCTCCTACCTGAGCCACAATTGTATTTGCTACGATATTCTCGTTGGTTAATTCGATCAGATTGGCCATTGAATGATCCATCCAGATTCCTAATTGTTTTTTTGATTTCATTTTTTAATTTAAGATAATAAATTACACAACTTTTAAATATGAAAAAGAAGTTCTGAAAGGTAGAAAGAGGCCAAAACAACTGTATTACACAATTTTTTAAAAGATTTACATTATTCACACATTAAGTTCAAATCAGATCATTATCAAATTTTCAAGGATAAAGATCACCTGATCTGGAAACCTAAGCCTGAATTCTGTTTGGCCTGATTAAATGTATCGAGCTTAAATATCAGTCGTATCCGGTCTTTGAACGGGCCGGTGATGTTTTTAATGTTTCCGGAAACGGCCATTGGGACATAAATCTCGAAAAAGTTCCATATTCCTGCTTTCAGGCCTGCTTCATAAAAAAAATGCGAGTTGTTTCCCGTTCCGGTTCCGTGATCGTTCAGCAGAAAATTAACAAATGGCCTGACTGGTATCCTGGCCGTTTTTCCCGGCAAAATGCTGGTAAGCGATAATGAAATCAACCAACGGCTATATCCAAGCTTTTCGTTAACCGGCGATACAAGTCCTCCTTCGTTAAAGGTGGCCTGCCTCGACCAGAAGGTTGTTGGGAAAGCACTAAAACGATCGGGAAAGGCGCCCAGGTATAGGTATTGCTCAGGCCCGCTACGTCCGCCGGGAGCAAGCGCATAAAAAGGAATATCCGGATTATTTTTCAGCATAGCTCCGGCAAAAAATCGGATATCCAATCCTTTTTTCATTCCATAATAGCTTATCCGGTAATTAAATTCAGCCGTAGTTTTCAGATAGGACTGACTGGATTCGGAAGAAACATCCAGGCTAAAAGGATTGATTATGCGTGGCTTTTCAAGTTGATAGCCAAATTGAAGGTACGAATTTAATTTTGCCTTCTCCTGATGTTCAATCTGAAAAAGGTTCGTAGCTGCGATAACGTTTCCGTATGCTTTCTGCCTGAGGGAGTTATTCAGTTGTCCTGACCTGAAATAAAGGTCGAGACCGGCTTTTATTTTATGATAGTTTTGATTGCCTGGCGCGCCAAACCGGGTTCCTTCGAGCGAAATGGTTGCCTTTCTGATAAATTTTTGGTACGGCAAGAGGTTGTATGATATTTTTCCAAATCCTGCCAGTCCGGGATTTGAAAACGTATAAAATGGCATCACCAAATATTCAAAAGATTTTGGGGTGAGAAACCCGTTGTGCATGGCTACTCCAGCCATAAAACCGTTTTCGCGGGTCCAGTTCAATGCAGGAATATACATGAGGTATCGTTTTTCGGGATCTTCCAAAGTAAAGGTGAGCTGTGTCTGGATGGGATCAGCTTTGGGAAAAATACCTGATGTACGGATGTTGTTATTGAGCCTGAATAATTCGGGAGTAACATGCCTGGGGTCAATTTTCAGCTCAGAATAATTTCCTTCAGGAATAACGATTTCTTTCTGCCCTTCAAAACCATCCACCCATTTTTCAAAACAGACTGAATCTCCAATCATTCCGGAGATTACAAGAGGAGATACCAGTTCTCCGTTATTTTTGACTAGCAGCTTTTGGTCCTTTAACCGAACCACTTCATAGTCCATTCGTTTGGTTGTGCCAATGAAATCGCTGAAAAACCAGCTTAAATCTTTGCCTGTATGGAATTCAAATACTTTGCGCAGATCATCGGGTTGAGGATGCCTGAATTTCCACTGCAGGTAATAATCATGCATGGCCGAATCAAACAGGGAATCTCCGAGATATGCCCTCAGGTAGTGAAACCCCATAGCTGCTTTGTTATATATGATCAGGCTATAATTCAGTGTATTGTATTCGTCTGCCGCTAAATTTATGGATTGTTCGAAGTTCGCACGCGCCTGAGCAAGCCATTCGAGTTCACGCATCAGCTTTACCGGCATTTGGCTGATGTGAAAGAATTTGGCCATTTTCAGGTTTTTAACATTGTTCTCCCAAAGTTTTTTTTGTGGATATTTTTCATTGATATATCTCTGCTCGTATGTACTGGTAATGCCTTCATCCAGATAGGGGTATCGCCGTTCATCCGATCCAAGTGCACTGTAAAACCAGGAATGACCGATTTCATGTGCAATCACCGCATCCAGGGCATAAGCATCTTTTGCTAAACCAATCACCGCGATACCGGGATATTCCATTCCATCGCCTGCGCTCAGGGCGCTTTGAACGGCCGTAAAACTGTTGTATGGATAATCCCCTATCCAATTCGAAAAATATTCAATCGCGCTATTCAGATATGGTATGGCATCTGCCCAAAGGTTAGCCTGCTGATTGGTAAATATGGCCCAGGTAGTAACTTCCCTACCGGAGTCGGGAAGCTTCACTGTTCCTTTCAAAACACGGAACCGCTTATCGGCAAACCATGCAAAATCGTGGATATGACTTTCGGAATAGCGCAGGGTTTTCATTTGTTTCGAAGAAGGCGGAAAATCATCTTCTCCGGTATCTGAGTTTTTTATTCGGGAAGTGTCGGTTGCAAGCTGATTGAGCATTTCGATCTCTCCGGCATTTTGCAGGTTTCCGGTTGAAGCTACGATGTAATTATCAGGAAGTGTAAGGCTTACATCGTAACTGCCGAATTCTGAATAAAATTCACCCTGATCCTGATTCGACATCTGATGCCAGCCGTTCCGGTCGTAAACTGCCGGCTTGGGATACCACTGAGATATTTGATAAGATTCACCGATATGGCCTAATCTGGAAGTAATCCCTTTCGGGATTTTTACGTGAAAAGGTGTTGTTATTTGAATGGAATTGCCGGGGAGGAGCGGCTTTTTCAAAAATATCTGGCAAACATCGGGCTGGCCCTGCAATAAATTCCATTGAACCTGATGCCCGTTGACCTTAAAATCCAATGAATCCATATATCCCATCAATTCAGGATCATTGAACAACTTTTGCCTGCCCTTAATACTGAATAATTGTTTGGCTAATTCGGTGTCGTTATTCGAATAACCATTTGGCCACAGATGAAAATAGAGATAGTTCAGGGTGTCAGGAGAATGGTTAATGTATTCAATTGTTTCAAAAGCGTTTAATTCGTGAAGCTTGTCGTTGAGCGAAACATTAATCCTGAAATTGACCTCTTGCTGAAAATATTCCTGTGCAGCGGCTCTTGAGAAAAGCCCGAAATTCATCAGGCAAATGAGTAAAATCTGACCTGATATATTTTTATGGAAAAGTATCCCTGATCTATTCCTCCTGTTACCGGATTGTTTGTTTTGTTGATGCTGAGTTGCCTGAAGTAAAACCATTTCCGGTATTGATTTATAAAAGCAGGATCAATAATATCCAATATTTTGGCGTATTGATCCTGCTGTGTGACCCGATTAAATCCTATTTATCTTCTTCGCGCTTTGTTTTCTTCATTCTTTCTATTCTCTTTTTCCTGAGCTGCTTTTTGCTGTCTTTCCCTTTTTTTATCACCTGAAGGTTGAGTAGCTTTTTGTTGCTGTTGTTGCTGCGCAGGCTGGGCTTCCTGTTGCTTTTGCTGCTGTTGCTGGTTCTGATTTCGTCTCTCGATCTGTTGCCGCTGTTGCTGCTGATCCCGGTTCCGCTTTTCGATCTGTTGCTGCTGTTGCTGCTGGTCCCGGTTGCGTTTTTCGATCTGTTGCTGCTGCTGTTGCTGCTCCTGATTTTGTCTCTCGATCTGTTGCTGCTGTTGCTGCTGCTCCTGGTTCCGTCTTTCGATCTGTTGCTGTTGTTGCTGCTTCTCTTGATTCCGCCTTTCTACCTGTTGCTGCTGCCGTTGCTGCTCCTGATTTCGCCTTTCGATCTGTTGTTGCTGCTGTTGCTGCCCCTGATTTCGTCTTTCGATCTGCTGCTGTTGCTCCCGGTTTCGCCTTTCGATCTGCTGTTGCTGTCCCTGATTTCGCCTTTCGATCTGTTGCTGCTGCTGTTGCTGTCCCTGGTTACGTCTTTCTATTTGTTGCTGCTGCTGCTGGTCCCGGTTGCGTTTTTCGATCTGTTGCTGCTGCTGTTGCTGATCCCGGTTTCGCCTTTCGATCTGCTGCTGCTTTTGCTGTCCCTGATTCCGTCTTTCGATCTGTTGTCTGGGTTGCGATTGCCGCTGACGTTCCATTTGCCTTTGAGGTTGTGATTGTTGCTGCTCTCTCCGGCTGTTTTCCATTGGAGAAACCCTGTTTCGCTGATCCGGGGCATTCCTTTCTCTTGCTGGCTTTATATCCCTCAGGTTTGTTATTCTGGATGGAGCAGGCTTTTGGTACTGGCCACTGGGTTGTTGAATCTGTGGCCTGTATATTTTTAACTGGCTCTTATTCAAAACCTGACCTGGCCTGTCGTAATCCCTGACAGGAATATTACTGATTCTTCTTCCGGTAACTTGTTGAACATCATACCTGGAAGGGCCGGAAATGTATGTTGTGTTGCGACTTCGGTCAATATAGGTGTTATTGATTACCGTCGAATTGATGATTATATCATTATAGTCGCTTCTGTCGGCATAATACCGGTACATATCTGGTCGTCCGAAATCCCTGTCCCGGACAAAGTACCACCGGTCAAGATCATAGTAATCATCGCCAAAGCTCAGGCTAATGCTAATTCCTGGCCGCATTGGCGTCCAGCCGTAGTAACCATTGCCGCTTCTCCAGGTGACCCACGAGGGGCCCCATTCGTTATCGGGTACCCAAAACCAGCCATAATAATCATCGTAATCCCAGCGTCCATAATGAAATGGAGCCCAACCCCAGGAATAATCCGAAACCCATGTCCAGCCATAATCAGTCATCACCCAATATCCTGATGTTGAATAGGGCGAAAAATCCTGATCTACATCAGGAATCCATACATAACCGTAATCGGGATAGTCAACCCATTCACCATACGGGCTTAGTTCGTCATAAAATACCTGAGTGCTTAAATATCCGCGCTGTGCTGAAACCGGACTCTGGATAGCGCAGGAAACGTTAAACAGTACAAATAGTACCACAGACATTTTATAGAGACTTTTCATTGCAAAGCATACTTTTCCTGAGCTCATGACTTTATTTTTTTAATAATAATGTAGTTGTTGGATTGAGGCTGTCTTAAAAGTAAAAGCAATCGCGCATCTTGTCGCCCCATCCCGGGAATTCGGGACAGGATGACAGGATCAATGACTTTTTAAACAACCCTAATCCGGGTAATTTCACTAATCTGTTGATTAGAGCAAAAGGATGATCAGCAGAATTAAAAGAAGGGTACCGCCGCCAATATATATATATCCACCACCGTCTCTTCTGACATTTTCTTTAATACTTCTACTTTCTTTTCTAAGTTCACGTTTTTCAGAAACAGTCATGTTCGTTTTGTCCATGTCGCGTATTTCTTCAACACGCGTTGTTAAACGGTTCACCTCTAATGCGGATAAATTGTTTTCCGATTTGGTCAAAACTGTGCTTTTATCTGATTTACTTTTCAGGTCAGACTTACCTGCAAATGCTGTTGATGCACCCAATGAGAAGATCATTAACAGTGCGATGAAAATTGTTTTTTTCATTTTTCCGTTGTTTTAAATTAATGAATAAATAATGAATGAAAGATAATTGAAAAGGAATTTTGACATGTTACACAATTCCTAAAAAAAATTACATTATTCACACATCCTCAGACACTTCGAATCTGGCGAAGCTAATCCTGATGCGAAGGCTGTGAAACTAGGATTGATTTATCTGATTCCTTTTTAAATTCGGTTGAATAAACAGGCATTCTAAGTTTCGCCGGCAATTTTTCGCGATTTCGCAATTTGTCCCTGACAGGCATATTGGCAATTCTATTTTTCTCCATCGTTAAGCGTGCCATCAGGTAGCTGACTGTTGATTCCGCACCCTGATTGAGGTTCACATTCGATTCTTCCAACCCGTCGTAACAACCGCCAGTGCAAGGATTATATATGATTTGATGCAAGCGGTTGCTGCCTAAAAACCAGTTGAACGCTTTAACCATTTTCAGACGATATTCTTCATCGCCAAATACATCGTAAAATTTACTTAATGTCATAATGGTGTAAGCAACATCAATGGGTTGTTCTCCAAAACGATCAGGTTCCTGTCCCTTTTGCAGCCAGTTTTTGTTTGAAATCACTTCTATTCCGTTTTCGTTAAAAATATGTGATAGCAGAAAATTAAATGATGTCAGGGCGATTTCTTTATAAATTGGCACACCGGTTAACATCCAGGCGTACAGCATGGCCTCAGGCAAAATGCTATTGGCATAGGTCAGATAGCTCTCAAACCATTCCCACTTTTTACCTGATTCGTGCCTGTACATCTGAACCATACGATTGGCTAAAGTTTTAATAAGAATAAGGTTCCCAGGTAACTTTATGGCGCTGTGATAAAAATATATCCCTTTTATTGAGAATGCCATTGCACGGGTAGAATGCAAAGAATCAATTTGCAGAAAAGCTTTCTCGATGATTTTGTCGGCCTTTGAAATGATTTCGGCAGGTAAGAGGCCAATTAATGAGATTACATATCCCAAAGCCCAAATAGCCCTGCCATTGGAATCATCCAGATTGACCTCTTTATTTTGGCCTGTAAATTTGCAATCGCTGTTAAGATAATTCTGGAAGTCCCCTTCTGGTTGCTGACAAAGCTTTATGAAATTGAGATATTTCTTTATCAGGAATAGGCTATTTTTATCTTCAGTCAATTTAAAATGCATACAGAGGGCTACCAGGGCTCGTGCATTATCGTCCAGAGTGTATCCCGAATCAATATCAGGTTGATTAATTTTTGAGAACTGAATAATCCCTGAATCAGTTGTCATTTCCAATACGTGATTGAGGTTAATTTCCGGAAGATTGTATTGCAGTTTCATTTTGTTTCCGATAATTTTTTCGAAAAGGGATGCGTGTGCAACAGCCGAATTTTCCCAGGCTGTTGATACTATTTTTTGTAAAGCATTGGTGCTCATATTTTTTCGTAGCTGATCGTCATTCAATAGCCTGTTAACACTTTCGGCCAGTTGTTTTGAGTTGCGGAAATCGAAAATAATTCCGGTGTCACCGGTCAATACTTCCTTCGCATGTGGAATAGGCGTTGAAATGATAGGGCAGGCACAACTCATGGCATAGGCAAAAGTCCCAGACACAGCCTGGTTCGGATCGTTGGTAGAAAATATATAAATATCGGTCAGTTGCAAATATTCGAGCAATTCGGGCAATTCCAGGTATTTATTTATAAACCTGACCTGATTTTGAAGACCAAGATCACTGACTCTTTGTTCGAGCATTTGCCGGTAATTTTCCCCTTCTGATTTGACCACTTCAGGATGCGTTTTGCCTAATACCAGAAATACCGCTTCAGGGCATTGCTTAACAATGGCTGGCAATGCTTCAATGGTAGTCTCAATTCCCTTTCCTGAACTTAGCAGACCAAATGTAGAGAGTACCTTGCGTCCCTCCAGGTCGTATTTCAACTTTAGGATTTTTTCGTTTGAATGCTCGACCAAATGTGTCCCATGTGCTATAACAGCTATTTTTTGAGGTGATAAACCATAATCGTTCTTTAGAATATCAGCCGAAATATGAGTCATTACAATGACTGATTGGCAGACAGACGCAAGACTTTTAATTTTTGACTTTAATTGCTCGTTTGGATGCGGCAATACCGTATGAAAAACAATGACAACCGATTTTGTCAGTTCGGATATAAATTGCTGAAATGCTTGCTGCTGAGCATGGAAAAATCCAAACTCATGCTGAATCAGCACGATTTTTATTTGAGGGTCGTTATTGATCTGATCGGTCAGTTTTTCGTATTCGGCAGTTAGTGAAGTTTTTAGAATAAATTTTACTTCATCGGGATAGGTATAATTTGTTTCGCCCGATTCCAATGCACAAACTTTGACAGATACCGACTGACCAAATTTGTTTTTGATTCCCTTTATCAAATCCTGGGAATAAGTAGCTATACCACATTCGCGGGGAGGATATGATGTAACAAATAAGATTTCAGTATGGTTATTGTTCATGTTCTTTAATCTAAGAGATTATTTTGGCAACTAGTTTGGATGACTAACTGTGTAGTTATCAGAAATTTTCCTGATTTATTTCTTTTTTTTGTACGAGGTATTTATAGATTGAACGACCAATTGATTTAATCGTGCCGGGGTTTTGGGCAACGATATTGGTTACGCCAAACTGCAGTATAATGCCGAAAAGCTTTCTGATTATATTACCCGAGCTGCCAACAGCAATCTTTTTGGTGAGATACCCGGAAGCCAGACCTACGGTCGCTCCTAAAATATTATCGGTCAGATAAGGCAATGAAGTTACTTCTTGTAACGCACTCTTGATGAGGTTAACAGGTTTTAAGCTTTCGAAAGTAGCAAGTAATTGTTCTTTAAGTTGTTGCTCTTTGAATGTCTGCTCAAATTCTAAAATTTGAATGGCATTTTTAAGTTCTGATATAGAAGTTACTGTTTCCATGGAATTTATTGTAACACCTGTTTAATGAATGAATCGCCGACCTTCCTCTTTATCCATTTACGCCAAAATGAACAAACAAGAATTGAAATGAACCCATAAAAACCGGCTACCACGAAGAATCCAAAATATATTTCACCCAGTCTTTGACCAATCCAAATAGCCAGTCCCAAATTCAGGAAAAGCATAAATAACGAAATAATAATCAGGACAACAGCATTGGAAAGGAGTGATGATATCAGTTGCGAGGTTTTCTCAAGCGCTCTGAGTTTGGCTAACTCAAAGCTTGTTTTCCCATAATCTGAAGCTTTTTCAATTAGCTCCTCTATTAAATTCGTATGGTCTTCCATGATTTCTATGGCATTGTTGATATGAATTTAAAAATTGAGCTAGCCCCGAAAGATTCAATATTAATGCTTTACAGGGCAGGCTCAAGAATTACAAACTTGGTGAATTCTCTAAACTAAGTCGCTTTTACTTCTTTTTTAACTTCACCATTTTTTTGCATTTTTTGTTCTGCAAATTCGGAAACATCTTCCTTTACCTTTTCAAATTTTTCGGTGATATCATCCAGTAATTCATTGATTTTCCCTTTTACGCCATCGGCAAAGGACCCACTATTTCTAATTATTTTTTTGCGGGTTACTGAACCTTTGTGGGGTGCAAATAAAATGCCAAGTAAGGCACCTGTGGCTGCGCCAGCCAATACTCCTAACAATACTTTTCCTGTGTTCATAATTTCTGTTTTTAATGAATGTTTATTATTAATGATTTTAAAGAACTCGTCTTCCCTGAATTACCCTAAGTATTATTGCAATAATTGCTATAACAAGAAGAATGTGTATGATCCCGCCGATGTTGTAACCAACAAATCCGATCGCCCATGCGATAATTAGGATCACTGCGATTAAATAAAATAGATTGCTCTTGATGTTAATTTTTATAATAAAAGTCTTTTTTTGTATTAATTTCCAGGTTGTTACATATTAAAATTGCCCGTTGACAATATCATCTGTGTTTCCGGATATTGACGATCCGGATCGTCTTCTGCCGTTATGTAAATATTACTAGGTTTAGATGAGGTAGCTGTTTTGAAGGATGCCTTCAGTTTCTTTGAGAGAAATCCGGTCGAACTATCAATCTTTCCCATATTCATAGTTGTTTCCTCATCAGTAACCATCCAAACGATATAGTAGCGTTTTGTTGGCTCAAGCCTTTCTACTTCGGCCAAATTAAAAAGGTGTATGCTAATCACATAATTTCGGTTTTTATCATGGTTAATTATTACATGTCCACGTGCTGCAGGAACAGCGGTTGATGTTAAGAATTTCACCTTTTTGGCCGATGCGTCAACTGCAAAAAGCATGTGCAGGACAAAAACTCCCAAAAATATCTTATTCAACAGGGTATTCAATTTCATTGTTTTCATTTTGTGCATTTTTAAGATTAGAGTGCCGCAATGATCTTTTGTAATTCCTCTTTTGTTTTGCCAAGCTTGATCTGAAGTCTTCCAAGCATTTCTTCTTTTCTTCCTTCTTCAAGCAGCAGGTCATTGTCAGTTAAAAGGGCGAATTTCTGTTTTAGCTTCCCTTTCGTTTTGATCCAGTTCCCTTTTAATTCTTCATTTTTCATCTTTTTTGTTCTTGGAGTGAATAAATTTTCACTTTACAAAGTTGGGCGAACTTGTTTCCGAAAGCGTTACACAATTCTGATTAAGAATTACAACATTCACACATCAGGCGGGGCAATGTTAAGTACAATAGCCTCTTGGAAGCCGGGTACCTTCTAATGGGTTACCATGATGAAAAAATAGTGTCCACTTCTTCTTCTGACTGGAAAAACATGGCTTGATATTTTCCATCCAACTCTTCTTTCCTGCCTTCCTCAAGCAACAAATCGTCATCAGTCAGGCTAGCCAACTTCTGTTTCAGCTTGGCTTTCTCCTCAATCAGTTTTGCTTTAAATACGTTAGTTTCCATGTTTTACAAATTAAGCGGTGATAACATTTTCAGGATCAATTACCTGAAGCTTTTAATGCATCGAGCAATTCCCTGAGATTCACAGTAGCGTAGGTAGATGAATGGTCCGACATGGCATAAGGGATAATCAGGTCGTTTAAATGAATAATCGAACCGCAGGAATAAATCACATTAGGTACATAACCTTCTCTTTCCGATTCATTGGGTGTCATCAAAGGTTGATTCAGTCTTCCAATTTCAATCTCCGGGTTCTCCAGTTCAAACAAAGAGGCTCCCAAAGTGTATTCCCTCATCGAACCGACAGCATGGGTAATAACCAGCCAGCCATCTTTTGTTTCGATTGGTGACCCGGCATTACCCATTTGCACCAGTTCCCAGGGAAATTTAGGTTGCTGGATAATTTTTGCTTCGCGCCAGATATTGATACTTTCGGAATACGCGATATAATTATTTACGCCATCTATCCTGCACAGCATCGCATATTTACCTTGAATCCTTCGTGGAAACAAGGCCATTCCCTTATCGCGGGCAAGTTCGCCGTTGATTGGCAAAATCCTGAAATTATAAAAGTCTTTTGTACTTATTAATTTAGGCAGAATAGCAACACCATCGTAAGCGGTGTAGGTGGCATAATAAGTTACATCACCGTTGTCGTCGGTGAACCTGACAAAACGTGCATCTTCAATACCTTTCTGCTCGGTTGCCGAAACAGGGAAAATAACCCTTTCAGAAATAGCTGAGTCAATTGAAAAATTGATTTCGTAGTGTGAGGAAGCCAGCCACATCATCTGGTTCAATACTTTAATCTGATCCTCTGTAATGGCTGGGTTCTTAATTGCTATCGCAAGGTTTTTCATCAGTTCGCCATAGGTAAAATTGTCTTCAAGGTTATCCAGAATGAAAGCAGGAGAGACAAGCTTTTTAGGCTTCTTTACAGCATCGGGAGGGCCAACGATAGCCGGGGGAATGACATTGGCATGGTTTGGAATTTCGATGGGTTTATCAAGAAGAGCAGATGAAATAGTATTTTCTGCTTTATTCATTTCAACTAATTTTTCCTGAAAAGTCTTTTTATCGTAGAAATTCCGCTTGATTACATCAGCTTCGGCCAGCATCTTACCAACCGGTTCAATACTCAGGTTATTATTTTGGTCAAGAATTCCGGTGCGGAAGACAATGGACGAAATGTGCCCTTCGCCCGTAGCCCTGAAACTAAAAATTACCCTTTTTTCATTGGTTCTTACGCCCGATTGGTCAGGGTCTTCGACAACCGAAGGATTAAAGAATGCCGCCGATTCAATTGAATATTCCATGGTGAAATATGAACCGATCAGCGCTTTCTGAGGTATGCTCAGATCCTCTTCATTTATTTCAATCTTATCAAATATGGGAGCCAAACGGGCAAAGTGCTTTTCAAATATCCGTGAAATATTCCGGTGCCGCCTCGAATACCCTCTCAGTAACTGGCTCATAGCAATGTTTACTTCCTTTTCGGGCATAGCAAGTACCTTCCTGATGATATCAGCCGATCTTTCATCATTTAAAAATAAAAACCTGGCAATTATTCTGGAAGGGTCAGGAGAAAAAAACAGATTTTTTCTGATCACGTTAACTTGCATGAGGCTAGTTCTTTAAGTATTAACTAAAAGGGACTATGATTCGTCCTTTGTTGTACGCACCAGGCTAATCCCTGCTATGAAGAATACAAAACCCAGTATCCCGTATATCACAAGCGCTTTTATATCTTTTGCACCTTCAGTGCCATTCACAAATAATACCGCGGCATAAATTAGGCCGCCTATTCCGAGTACTGTCAGTACGGCGCCAAAGATTCTTTTAAGGTTCATCCTGATGATTTTTTAAATGTGTATGCCTGTCAAAGTATTAAGAATTCCAAAAACCTTTAGCAACCATACAATTAGTACAATCACAACCACCACATTTAAGATGGTTTTAATGTTACGATCCATCGGGATGAATGAATTGATAAGCCAAAGGAGAACACCTACAATAATAATTACAAGTAAAATAGTTAATAGTGGCATAATAAATAATTTAAATGTTTGATTTTTTACCAGTGACAAAGACTACAATTCCACCAACCAGCAATACAACACCGACGATTGGCGACCATTGCACGGGGTGATTCGTTTCTTTATTAATTTCGATCGGACCTAAATCAACTACTTTTTCTTTAGTCACAAAGTTAAATCCGGTATAAATTATCATAATCAATCCGATTGCGGCCAAAACAATTCCCAATTTTTTCATTTTAATCTGTTTTTATAATGTGCTTTTTGCGGTGATGTATTTTCACAAATGTTTGCCGGATCTAAATCCAACAAACATTTGAATATAGAATCAACAGGGGTAAAATAAGGAAAACGAAAACTTCTAAAGTATTCTTCTTCCCTGGATAACCCGGAGTATTACTGCTATAATGGCAATAACAATAAGAATATGTATGATGCCTCCCATGTTGTAACCAACAAACCCAACAAGCCATAAAATGATTAAAATAACCGCGACGATATAAAGTAAATTTCCCATGATCGTTAATTTTTATGTTATTTAAATGATATTACTTTTGATTAATTTTAAACCTATATTCTAATTAAAATTTAGAATTGCAGGTCTTACAGAATTAGGATCAGGATCAGAATAAGGACCAATACCCCACCAACACCAAGATAAGTTCCGCCGTGGCTGTGCCGTCCTTCATAATAACCATCTCCGCGCACCCGGCGATCTGCTACGATCGTTACATCAACATCTCTTCTTGGATGCCGGTCCCTGTATCTTCTGTTGCGTCCGTCCTGATCATTTGCTAACGGGCTTGCTTCTTTGAGAACCTCTTTTTTTTCAGATGAATTTAGCGCTGACATATCAATCGCTTTGATTTCGTTTAATTTGTCGGCGGCAACATTGTATTCAGTAGATTTAATGGCAGACGGGACAGCAGGATTACTTTCGGTACCGGCTTTTAGTTGGGTTGGAATAACCGACAACATGAAAAATGCTGTCAGGATGTAAAGCGTTAATTTTTTCATAATTAGAAATTTGAATGGTGAAAACATTTTCACTAATCAAAGATCGGCAACCGGCCACTCTAAAGCGTTACAGAATTTAGGGAAAAAGTTACATCTTTCACACATTTCTGAATTTGGGGTGTTCAATAAAATATACTTTCTTTTATGTAATTGTATTTTTGAAGGCCAATGCTGTTTCGTCCGAAAGTAGGCCATCGCTTTGTTTAGCTTCAACTCACAGACGATTTTCTTCATCTATTGCCATTTTCTAATCGGGTAGGAAGCGGCTCGCACCGCTGTCCCCCCACACCACCGGGCATACTCACGTACCACGGCGGTTTCTATTAACTTATCCGCTCATTCTTACAT
>Ga0209317_1000583_pt1 | contig 41484 bp, 42 predicted proteins | sample RifGroB2_FD_183994 | JGI IMG/M metagenome (GOLD analysis project Ga0209317, IMG submission 183994) | Soil microbial communities from Rifle, Colorado, USA - Groundwater B2 (SPAdes) (version 2) | ecosystem: Environmental > Terrestrial > Soil > Unclassified | place: Rifle, Colorado | collected... | reverse complement strand
TCGCAAGAGCACTGAAGGTCGGTGGTAGACCACCACTTCGATAGGCTGGAGGTGTAAGCACAGTAATGTGTTCAGCTTACCAGTACTAATTGACCGTGAGCCTTGACCTCTTTATCCTTTCCTCCTCTGCTCTCCCTCTTCCCATATTTTGTCAAACTTTTTACTTGCAATATCTAAATTGCGTTATATAATTAAAGAAAGGGTTTCCTTTCTTTAATTTTTTTTGTTCGTAAAGGGGTTAATGGCTGCGATGAAAGAGAGAGACATATTTGAAGAGATTGTAAACCTCGGCAAGAGGCGCGGAGTCATAACATACGACGAGATCAATGAGGCCCTGCCGTCCGAATTCTTTTCTCCGAATGAAATAGAAGACCTTATGGATGTCCTCAGCGATATGGGCGTTAAGGTCGTCGATTATGAAGAGGGCGCGCCCGCGGAAGAAGAGGCGGAAGAAGAGGTAGAAGAGCCGGAGCGCGCGGAAGATCTGGTTCAGGCATACTTCAATTCCATGGGCGATATTTCCATCCTTACCAAGTACGAAGAGACGGAACTTGCAAAAAAGCTCGAAGAAGGAAAAGGGATTATAAAGGAAACCATATCGGGATTGCCCCTCTATACAAAGATGTTGGAAACGAGCGAGACCGAGGAAGAAGAGGAAGAACTATTAACGGAAGAAGAAAAGGCGGATGAAGCCCTTATAAAGACCCTTTTAAGGCTTGAAGAGTTGATGGAAATAGTGGAGATCGCCGACAGGAAGATTAAAAAATACGGCGCCTTGAAAGAGTTAAGGTCGGCTATAAACGAAAAAAAGAAAAAAGACCAAAGCACTAAAAAATTGGAAATACTTTTGAAAGAAGTTCAGGCCGATTACAAACGGGTAGAGGGCGAAGCAGGCATAAGAGTCGATGCCATAAAGGACATTTGGAGCAGGATATCAAAGGCGCGATATCTTGTTACTGAGGCTAAAAACGAGCTTATCACAAGGAACCTCAGACTGGTTGTCAATATAGCCAAAAACTATGTGGGCAGGGGATTGCCTTTATTGGATCTCATACAAGAAGGAAATATAGGCCTTATGAAGGCTGTAGATAAATTCAAATACGAGAAGGGCTTTAAATTCAGCACATACGCGACGTGGTGGATAAGACAGGCCATTACAAGGGCGCTTATCGATCAGACAAAGACGATCCGCGTTCCTGTTCATATGATGGAGTTTTACAACCGCGTCACCAAGGCATCGCGGGAGCTTACCCAGCAGTTAGGACGCGAACCGACCAACGAAGAAATAGCCAAGAAGCTCGTGGTGCCGGGTAGAAAGGTCGAAGAGGTCTTCAGGGCCATTCAAGACCCGATCGCGCTTCAGACGCCTATCGGCGACGAGGATACGGAGCTTGAGGATTTCATAGGGGATAAGGCAAGCCCTTCGCCATATTCCGATGCCGAAAGGATAGAGACCTCGGAGCAGATACAGCGGGTATTGAGAACTCTCACTCCCAAAGAAGAGACCGTTATAAGGATGCGGTTCGGCATAGGCGTCGACAGGGATCATACCCTTGAAGAGGTCGGCAGATATCTTTCCATCACAAGGGAGCGCGTAAGACAGATTGAGGCAAAGGCCTTAAGGAAACTGAAACATCCGAGCAGGTTAAGGGCGTTAAAGATATTGACCAGTTAAAAAATCGCAACCAAAAAAGGGGGCTGCCGATCGGCAGCCCCCTTTTTTGTTAATTCCTGAACGAATCTCCTGTTTTTATCTCGCCGACAGCTTTTTTCAATAAGGCAACGGAGGTTTTGTCTTTTAGGCTTATTACCTGAGCGGTTCCTATATTGACATGCGGTTTTTCGCCTGAGATTACGGTGAAAACATCTCCGACCTCAATACCGTCTTTTGCTCCCTTGTCAAGATAAACAATATCGCCGCCGCCGCTTATATTGTAATCATTCCACAATTTTATAATCGTACCGTTAACAGCCGGCCTTCTTTCTTTTTCAGGCCTTAAAGGAGGTTCGACAGGATAAAAGGGTGCGATTTTGTCTTCCGGCGTTATTTCCTCGTATGATTCTACGATCAATGCTTTTTTGTTTCCGTTATCTTCCCCTTGAATCTCAAGGACACCCTTAATCTTTACCAGATAACCTACCAATTTTTCGGTTACAGGATGGCTGATTTTTTTGCCGGCGGTTAATATATAAAATTTGTCTCCGATATTTGAGGGTTTATCCGTTTCTATATATACATAATCGCCCCGTCCCATAAGGTCTTGCTTTTTGGGCGAGCCCGATATTTTCCCCGGAACAGTTACGGCATCCGTAATGAACCCGCTCTGCAGGAGCGCTTCCTTTGAAACAAGATATCCCCATTGACGTATCGGTATTTTCTTCGGCGTTATCTTTACGGGCTGTATTGCCTCAGACTTTTTGGATGCGATCGCCTTGTCCTCTTTTATGTCTTCTTTTTTTGTCAGGTCATCCGGGATATTCAGTTTCCGGTCAGGGAATATTAGGTGTGGATTTTTTATGTGAGGGTTTGCCTCCCATATCTTTTTCCATAGGAACGGGTCTTTCATCTTTTCTTCGGAAATGTCCCATAAGGTATCGCCTTTCTTAATCGTGTATTCCTCGGCGAGAAGCAGGGCCGGGGATAAGGCAACAATTAAAATAGAAACAAATCTAAAAATGTTCATCGGTCTTCTCCTAATATTAACTATTTACCGCAATTATAGCCTTTTTTATCACATCCATCAAACAGGCGAAATTAATCCCATATAGTCTCAACAATCTTTTCCCCTCGAATTCTTTTGTCGCTTGTCAATAACGGAATACCCATGTGCTTGGCAGTAGCGATTATCAGCCTATCATGCAATTCGGGGAAGACGATATCCTGAGCAACTGTAACAATCTGAGGAGTTAAATCTGCAATAGCATAATTTACCGACTCGTTAATAAGGTCTAAGGTTTCTTTAAGGTTTATTTTTATACGCTTTTTTTGCGATAAATACATTATTTCAACTATGGATATTACAGAGATATGAATATGATGAATGCCCCGCTCTGCATCTTGAATTACTGCCTTTGCCTTCTTGCCTATTTCCCCTGTTTTTGAAAAGTGTCGGATGATTGTTACAGTATCAGCAAGATACTCCATCTTTTATGGCTGCCTTTTTAAAATAGTTTTTGACCATTCCTTCCTAATTGTTTTGAGTTCTTTTCCTATATTAATCTTCTCAAAACCTTTCCCTTCCCATATCCCTTCAAGCTGAACAATCCTCTTATTTTTTGCCTTTTTTTTGGATAAGATGAAGTCTATAAATTTTTTGACCTCATCAAGTTTCTCAGCAGGCAGCATGGCTAACTCTTTTGAAATTTCGGTGATTTTTAAGGCCGCATTATGCATATAAACTCCTTTTATACTCAGATAGCATAAGCTCTAAGATGAACTTACCACAATTATAGCCTTTTTTATCACATCCATCAACCGTTTCAGGTTTTCGATGCTTATGCTCAACGGCGGCATGACGACAATAACATTTCCGAGAGGCCTTATCAAAACCCCTCCCTCTCTTGCTTTATAAGCGACATTCCATCCCATCTTTTTTTCCCAAGGGAAAGGCTCTTTTGAGGGCTTATCCTTCACAAGCTCGATGCCGGCGATTAAGCCTTTGTTTCTTACATTGCCGACAATCGGCAAATCGGCAATTTCTTTTAATCTATCTTCGAGCAGTGCGATTTTAGGCCGCATATTTTTCAATGTCTCTTCTTTATCGAATAAATCGATGCTCGCAATCGCGGCAGCGCATGCAAGGGGATTGCCTGTGTATGAATGGCCGTGAAAAAATGTTTTTAGTTCTTTGAATTCGCCGAGGAATGCATTAAAGATTTCGTCGGTGGCTAAGGTTACAGCCAATGGCATATATCCATTTGTAATTCCCTTTGAAAGGCACATAATATCCGGGACTATATTTTCATGTTCGCAGGCAAACATTTTTCCCGTCCTGCCGAATCCAGTTGCCACTTCATCCGCTATCAGAAGCACATTATATCTATTGCATAACTCTCTTAAGTCTTTTAAATATCCCTCAGGCCAGACAATCATTCCGCCTGCAGCCTGAACAATCGGCTCTATAATGACCGCGGCTATTTCATCTGAATGTTTCTCTAAGATATTTTCCATTTCCTTAAGGCATGTAAAAGAGCATTCCAAAGAGGTTTTGCCGAGTTCGCATCTGTAACAATGAGGAGAAGGGGCTTTATACGCCTTAAAAAGAAGCGGGCTGAACATGTCATGGAATATATCGATGCCGCCGACGCTTACCGCGCCAATCGTATCTCCATGGTAAGCGTTTTTAAGGGATAAAAATGTTTGTTTGCCCTTTACTCCTTTGTGAATCCAGTATTGAAATGCCATCTTTAAAGCCGCCTCAACAGCGGTCGAGCCGTTGTCGGAATAAAATACTTTTGACAATCTCGGCGTCAATCCGGCAAAGGATTTATCCGTAAGATTTATAAGCTTTTCCGCAAGCTCGATGGATGGAATATTGCCGAGACCTAAAAGTGTCGAGTGCGCTATTTTATCGAGCTGGGTTTTTATCGCATCGTCTATTTCTTTTTTCCTGTGGCCGTGAATGTTTACCCATATTGATGAAACGCCGTCGAGGTACCATTTCCCGTAAGCATCTTTTACAAAACAGTCCCTCCCCTCGGTGATTATTATAGGGTCTTCCTCAAACCAGTCCTTCATCTGCGTGAAAGGATGCCAGACGAATTTTTTGTCCGATTCTTTTAGTTTTTTTATTTCATCCGAATAGCTCATGCCTTTATCCCTTAAACTCCTTCATTGCCTCATTGTATAAATCATCCGCGCAATGCCTGTATTTAGGCGAAAAATGCATGATTTCGAGGTTCTCCACATTTGCCTCCCGGGCAATCCTTCCCGCAATCGCCGACGTAAGGTGATGTCTTTCGTATGCCCTGTCTCTGTCGTTTTCCAGAAAATAAGCCTCGCAGAATAATATGTCCGAGCCTTTGACAAAAGGAATGATCTTTTCGATATTTTCATCCGCAGGGGACACATCCATCACATAAGAAATCTTCTGCCCTTTTGTAATTGTAGCGATCTCCTTCAGATTTTTTAGACTCAGGGTTTTGTTATCAACCTCGAATATCGTATTATCGGGACTTTTTTCTCTTATTGCCGTTTTGAGGTCCGACAGCCACGGGCCTACAGGCAGTTCCTTTGCTTCAAGCATAGCCTTGTTAATGTTTATATGAAAGTCTTCTTCGATTGTGTAAGCCGTTACGGGGATTTGATGCGAAAGCGTCAGTCCCTTTACCTCAAACAAAGGCTCTCGTATAAGGGTTCCATCGAATTTCTTTTCATTATGCATTATCTTCTCAAACGCATTCTCAGCATAAAAGCCCGCCTGCGATATGGAGCCGTTTTTTATTTCGAACACATCTATTTTCAAGGGATAGTCTTTTATTAAATTCCACGTATATCCCTTGAGTTTCCCTTCCACGCAATAGATTATATTTTCAGGGCCGAAAATCCTCAGTGGAGCGTCTCTCCTTAGGATGTTTCTTAATAGGGTATCGAATCCGGCAAAATGATCCATATGCATGTGGGTTACAAATACATCCGTGATCTTTAAGAGATTTCCGGGTTCGAGCCTGTCTATGTATCCGAGATCGAAAAGAAGAGCCCTTCTTTCCCTCGTGATCCTTATATAAATACACGGATCCTCGAACGGGCCGTTGACGGGGCGTGCATGAAAAGTTGGCTTCATAGTGGTATAATTATAACTCAAAGAGCGGATGACTTGTGGAATTAGGGGACTGTCCCAGATTTACGGACGGAGCAAAGCGGAGTCGTAGAATCGGGACTGTCCCCCTCTATAATGGAGGATTTATGCCTGAATTGAGAAAAGACCCTATATCCGGAAGATGGGTCATCATATCCATTGAAAGGGGCAAGAGGCCTGCGGATTTCGTATCGCCGTCGCAAAAAAGAAAGGCAGGCGGGTTTTGCCCTTTTTGTCCCGGAAATGAGCATACCACAACACCCGAAATAATAGCGTTCAGGCCGGCGAGTACGCCTCCAAATTCCCCCGGATGGACGCTTAGGGTAGTCCCGAACAAATTCCCCGCGCTTCAGATACATGGAGAACTTAACAAGCGCGGCGAAGGGGTGTTCGACATAATGAACGGAATCGGCGCGCATGAGGTCATAATAGAGACGCCGGATCACCGGTTATCGCTCGCCACAATGCCACAAAGGGCAGTCGAAGATGTCCTGTGGGCGTATTATTTCAGGCTTGCGGATTTGAAAAAAGACATGCGATTTAAGTATGTACTGATCTTCAAGAACGAGGGCGAAGTGGCAGGCTCCTCGCTGGAGCACAACCACAGCCAGCTTATAGCTCTCCCCATAGTGCCTAAGACTGTTCGGGAAGAGATGGAGTCCTCGAAAAAATATTATGACAGCAAGGAGCGCTGCATCTTCTGCGACATAGTCAATCAGGAACTCGATTCGAGCAAAAGGATTATTTACGAAAATGATAAGTATGTTTCCCTTGCTCCTTTTGCACCGAGGGATCCCTTTGAGACATGGATACTCCCCAAACGGCATGAATCCAGTTTTGCTCCTCCCGAGAAGAGCTTTTCGAGCTTTGCCGAAATATTGCAAAGGACGCTGAAGCAGATAGACAAGGTTCTCGATTCGCCTCCCTATAATTTTATACTCCACACCTCTCCCTTTAAAGAAGAGGTCAATGAATACTATCACTGGCATTTGGAGATCCTGCCGAGACTCACGAAAAGGGCCGGTTTCGAGTGGGGCTCCGGCTTTTTTATCAATCCCACGCCTCCCGAGGAAGCTGCCAAATTCCTCAGGGAAGCCAAAATATAAAATCCGGAACTTAAGATGAAGGTTGCCATAGCAACATCGGAGGCCGTTCCTTTTTCAAAGACCGGAGGGCTTGCCGATGTCGCGGGAACGCTCTTTAAAGAATACACGAACATGGGCATCGACGCATTCCTGTTCGTTCCCCTATACAAAAAGACAAGAGAGCAGTTCGCGGATGATATTCGATACACAGGCGTTGAAGTCGATATACCCCTCGGAAAGGCGGTAAGAAAATGCAGAGTGTTTTCAATGGGGACGCCATTACCCCATGTCTTTTTTATCGGCAGCAATGAGTTTTTCGACAGGGACGAGCTTTATGGAACGCCTTACGCCGATTATCCGGATAACGACCAGAGGTTCGTCTTTTTTTGCAGAGGCGTTCTTGAGGCATGCAAAAGGCTCGATATTCGTCCCGACATTATGCACTGCAACGATTGGCAGACAGGGCTCATCCCTATTTATATGAAAACGGTTTACCGGGATTCCCCCGTATTCTCAGGGACAAAATCAGTTATTACAATTCACAATCTCGGATATCAGGGTATCTTCCCGTCTCAAACAATGGAAATAACGGGACTCGGCTGGGACCTTTTTCATATGGGAGGACTCGAATTTTACGGGAATATTAATTTTCTTAAGGCCGGCATAGTCGGAGCGGATATTATAACTACGGTCAGCAGGACATATGCAAAAGAAATACTTATGCCCGAATCAGGTTTCGGACTTGACGGCATTCTCAGAAAAAGAGCGGCAAACCTTGTCGGGATACCCAATGGGATAGATTATAAAGAATGGGATCCGGCTGCCGATAAATTCCTGCCCTATGTTTACGATAAACTTAAACTGTCGGGCAAGGCGCGATGCAAGGCCGAGCTGATGAAAAAATGCTCGTTCAGGGGAGATATTAATACGCCGCTTTTATGTTTTATCGGGAGAATCGCAGGCCAGAAAGGCATCGACATTTTAACGGGCGCGGTTCCTCAAATGATTGCAACCGGCGTAAATATTGCTATAATTGGAAAAGGAGAAGAGCATTACCTGACACTGCTGAATTCCGCAAGGAACCGCTTTCCCGATGCTCTCTTTCTGCATTCCGAGTTCGATGAGGCATTTGCTCATCTTGCATACGCCGGAGCCGATATTTTTCTGATGCCGTCCCGGTATGAGCCGTGCGGTTTGGGGCAGATGATAGCAATGCGCTATGGGACGATCCCGGTAGCGAGGATGACCGGCGGGCTTTCCGACACTATAGAGGACGGCGTCTCAGGCTTCCTCTTTGACGAATACTCAACGGTGTCTCTGGTGTCCGGCATAAACAGGGCGCTGAATAGGTATGCGGATAAAAAAATGTGGCACAAGACGATCAGAAACGCTATGAACAGGGATTTCTCATGGAGAAAACCAGCCGCAATGTATTTAGACCTTTATTCGGGCAGGAAGATATGACGGAAAAAGCTTACATATCACGCGAGATGAGCGGAGAATCCACAAGCATCTCCATGGAAGATCTTCTCGGCAACGACAGGGAGATGCTTAAAAAACTTCAGGAAACCGTAGACAGAAACGTAGAGCTTTACAATATAACGAGAGAGCAGCTCAACAGGATTACAGTCGTATACGAACTCACCAAGGCTATCATATCCATCACCGACTTCGACGAACTGCTCAAGAAGATATCCGCAGAAGCGGCCAAGCTTTTTAACGCGGTAGGCTGTATGATCCGCCTTATGGAGGACGGAAAACTTAAGGTGAGGGCCTCCTTCGGATTTCCGGAAGCTATCAGGGAGGATATAACGGTTTCGGTCGGACAAGGCATTGCCGGAAAGGTAGCGGCGGAAGGGAAGACGATAATCGCCGTGAGCCCGGAGGAATTCGGCACAATAGCTCCCAATATAAGCATTCAGACTGCTATATGCACCCCTTTAAAGATAGGGGATCAGATAATAGGCACATTCGGCATTTACGATAAGAAATCACCCGATGGCTCTATAATGCCTTTTACGGACGACGACATGATAACGCTCGAAGGTTTCGCATCCATAGCCGCCATAGCGATAGACAAGTCGATCTTATATGAAACCGCGGTGAGACAGGAAAAAGAGGCGGTCGAGGCGAAAGATAGGGTAGAAGAACTGAAAGATTATTTGCAGGGTCTTATAGAAAATACAGCCGACGCCATAGTAACGACGGACATGGAAGGGGTCGTCACCTCGTGGAATATCGGCGCTGAAAAGATTTACGGTTATGACAAAGATGAGGCAAGAGGACAATTCATGCCCTTTATACCGGAATTCCTGATCGAGATGGAAAAAAATTACAGCGATCGTGTGAAGAACGGAGAAACGATAAAAGGCATAGAGACCGTCAGGAGGACAAAGGACGGGCTGCTTATCGACGTAAGCCTTACCCTGTCTCCGATAAAAAGCTCGACAGGGACTATAATCGGCATAAGCGGCATAGCCAGAGACATAACCGAAAAGAAGAGGATAGAGAAAGAGCTTCTGCGGAAAAACAATGAGCTTTCGAGGCTTTTCTTCATAAGCTCCGCGATGAGGGGTACGCTCGAACTGGATAAGCTGCTCAGGATGGTGCTCACTGCGGTAACGATGGGCGACGGCCTCGGTTTTAACCGCGCCATGCTTTTCCTTCTCGATGAGGATAAAGGGGTCTTGAAAGGCGCTATGGGAGTAGGCCCCGCAACTCATGAAGAGGCATGGCAGATATGGTCGCGGCTTTCAATGGAACACAAAAATCTTCAATCCCTCCTCGATGAGATAGAAAGCAGCCCTCTGAGGAAAGACTCTTTTATGGACAGGCTGTGCTGCGGGATAGAGGTCTCTCTCGATCTTGATACGATATTGACAAAGACGGTCAAAGAGAAAACGGCGTTTAACGTTATCGATGTGTATGCGGAAAGGCTTTCGGACCTGATCCTCATTCAGCAACTCGGCACGGCCGCTTATGCCGTAGTGCCTTTGATATCCATGGACAGGGTGATAGGCGTTTTATGGGTCGATAACTTATATTCGCGCAGGCCTATTACCGATCACGACATGGACTTTCTCAAGGGCTTTACCGACCAGATAGCATCCGCCATAGAAAACGCGCGGCTGTTCGATCATGTTACAAGGGCGGAGCAGGAACTTGAAAACATCTTCGAATCCATATCGGATATCCTGTACGTCACCGACAGGGATTTTATAATTAAGCGGGTCAATAAGGCCGTCCTCGATATGACGGGAAAGAAACCGGAAGAGATAATAGGCAAAAAAAGTTTTGAAGCGCTTCATGAATTCGATAAATGCGAGGTGCGTTATCGACAGGAGGAGATGTCGATTAAAAGACCATTTCTCGAAGAACTGGAAGATATGCAGCACGGAAAGGCATTCCTTATATCATGTTCGCCTATCCTCGATATGTCCGGAGAACTTATGGGAACCGTTCATATCGTCAGGGATATTACGGAACTCAAAAAACTGAAGGAAAAGGTCATTACCGCCGAGAGGATGGCCGCCCTCGGAGAAATGGCGGCAAAAGTGGCGCATGAAATAAGGAATCCGCTCCTTTCAATCGGCGGGTTCGCGCGGAGGCTCGAAAAGAGGCTGGACGGCGATTTGAAGGAATATTCGAGGATAATCGTCGATGAAACGAAACGCCTTGAGGGGATTCTGAACGACACGTTGAGTTTTGTTAAGAGCGCGCGGCTCGACAGGAAATCGGTTGACGTAAGCGGGCTTTTCGATAACATTATAAATCTGCTTGAGCCCGCGGTATACGAGAGGGGCAATGTCCTTATAAAAGAGATAGAACGCAGTTTCAATATATACATAGATCATGACAGGTTTAAAGAAGCGATCTTAAACTTGGCGAACAATGCCAATCAGGCTACTGAAAACGGGCAAATACGCATGAGGGCGAATATTAAAACCGAATACTCGGACGCGGATCTTTTCGGCCATAGGGCCGAGAATAAGGAAGCGGTGATAGAGATAGAGGACACCGGCTGCGGCGTAAAGGAAGAGGATATGGGTCGCATATTCGACCCCTTTTTTACCACCCGCCCTACCGGAACCGGTCTGGGCCTTTCGATCACAAAGAGGATTATCGAGGAACATGATGGTAAAATAGAGATTGAGAGCGCGTGGGGAAGGGGTACTAAGTTTAAGATAATTCTACCTTTTGAAGAGGAGGTCGTATGAAGGTACTTATTGTTGACGATGAGAAAAACATTTTAAAGCTCTACAAGGCCGAGCTGGAGGAAGAGGGGTATGCCGTCGTTACTGCGAATTCCGGGCAGGAGGCGCTCGATGTCTTTGAAAGCGAAAACCCCGACATTGTAACCCTCGACATTTTGATGCCGGACATCGACGGCATTCAGGTTTTGAGGCAACTGAAGGAGAAAAGGCCCGAAATTCCCGTAATAATGCTCACAGCGTATGACTACCGCGACGATTTTTCGGTATGGGTTTCCGACGCCTATGTGGTCAAGTCGTCGGATCTCAGCGGTTTGAAGGCTACGATAAAACAGGTAGTTGAGAGCAGGAAGTAGGGGATTTGGCCGGTATTGTCCTTAAGGCCGAATCCCCCGCGTACGGCGGATTATCCATAGCCAGATGGGAAGGAAAGATAGTATTCGTAAAAGGAGCAATACCCGGCGAGACCATAGAAGCTGGGATAGAAGAAGAAAAAAAGGATTATTATAACGCCTCGGTTGTAAAGGTAATAGAACCCTCTCAGGACAGAATAGAGCCGCCCTGCAAATATTTCGGAACATGCGGCGGATGCAGGCTTCAATATATCGCATATCCCGGACAGATAAGACTGAAAGAAGAAATCCTCAAAGACTGCCTTAAGAGATCGGCGAAAATCGAGATAAACCTTTCCGGATCATTAGCAGGCAATCCATATAATTACAGATACAGGGGGCAGTTCAAGGTTTCGCGCGGAGGAATCGGATTTTACAGGGAAAAGACGCGTGAGGTCATAGATATAGACAGTTGTCCTCTTATGATAGACGAGATAAACGAATTTCTCTCCAAAATCAGGAATTTTTTAAAAGAAGAAAGGCTTTTTAGCGGGATCGAAGAAATGCATATTTCATACGGAGACGAGGCAGCAGCGCTGATTAAGGCTAAGGACAGGAAATTATCCGCGTGGAATGATTTAGCGTCTGCCTTAATTGATATCGGCTTTTCCGGGGTCTTCATAGACTTCGGCGATAACAGGCCGTTAAAACGAGGGAAGGAATTCATAACCCTTAACCTCGACTCTCAAAAATATACCCTGTCCCCAATGAGCTTCTTCCAGAGCAACTGGAGGCTTAACAATGATGCCCTAAGACTTTTAAAAGACCTTTTGCAACCTCTAAGCGGGAAAAGAGTTTTGGATATGTATGCGGGCGCCGGGAATTTTTCTCTTCCTGTTTCTCTTTATGCCCGATACGTGATCGCCGTTGAGGAGAATCCTCATGCCGTCGAAGACGGAAAGAGGAATGTCCGAGCAAACGGCATAAGAAATTGCAGATTTATCCGCTCATCCATAGAGGCATTGACCGTTAAAGACCGCATCGATATTTTAATCGCGGATCCGCCGAGGGCCGGCCTTACAAACAGGGCGATCGAAAAGATCGTCTCGATGACGCCGGAAAGGATAGTTTATGTATCCTGCAATCCCGCGACCCTTGCGCGAGACCTGAAAAAACTCCTTCTGAAATATGAGATCGAATCCTTGAGGATGATGGATTTTTTCCCCCAGACGCATCATATAGAGGCATTGGCTTTTTTGAGGTTAAAATGAGATTAATATGCTAAAATTAACCGATGTCCGTTCTATGTCCCATAGATAATCCGAAGGATAACAACAAGCTTATAATTTGCGACAGCGCCCTTGCGAAACAGGCGCATCAGGAGTTGTTCCGTTACGGCGACGACGTTTATGTGACGGACAACGCAGGAGCTATTTTCGGAGCGGTATCCGGAGTCGTGGAATCCTGCAATTCAGGGTCAACGAAAACGGCAAAGATACATTTAGTGCTCAACTGGCAGAACCTTTTGCAGGTTTCATTATGGCAGCCTAAAAAACCGGAAACAGGCGACGTGTTCACGCTTTTAAAAAATGCGGGCATAGGCTCCAAAGAAATCCAGCCTTTCAAGACCTCGGATATAAACGACATGTTCCCATGGCTCTATTACGGAAAGCGTTTCGATATTTTAAGAAAGCTTTGCCACAAGGCAAAAAAACAGATGGAAGATCATCTCAAAAACCGGTCCATTCGCGTGGACTGCCATCTAATCGCCGAAGAATCTAAGAAGATAGTAGCGAGCAGCCTTTGAAGGAGCTGTTAGCCTCCGTGTGAGGCCGCTTTCCCGAAATTGAAATCATCCATCCTCCTTTGTCTATAACAGCAAAGGCGTCCAGTATGAGGGGGAGCCAAGGGAGTGTTTTTTCGTCCTCCGGAAAGCGGAGGCGCGCAGATAATTTTTCCGGCGTATTTTTCATGAAGCTTCCAGCAAAACTAAGGATATAATACCATATTTAATTTCTTACCGTCCAAGAGGAATCGACACAGACCGCAATAACTCAAGAGGGCGGGTCTTTTTGACGAGGTCAAGATGCTCAGGCTTCCTGACGAGAAGACAGCCGGCAAATCCGAGTGAATTGACAGAGATTTCCCCATAGAATTCCTGCGACCTCGGCACAAGCAGCATCCACTGTCGCGTAATCACAAGGCAATACGATCCGGATTGCCTTACCGTCTCTTTCTCACCAGGAACAGACATCCCGAGATCCGAAAGCATCGCCCGGTAAAGAGCATAGCACTGCTCCTCAGGGGTGCGGGGAAACCCTGAATTGTCCAACTCAAACTTAACGAAACAGTGGCGGAACCCGAAAGAACGAAGCCGCGTAATCCTGCCCGTATCCTTGATCTCGTCCACAAGAGGCTGGATCGGAACATGAGGCCCCTGCTCGGCAAGCGGAAGCGGCACGATCTGCAGGTGCTTGTGCGGCTGGCTCGCGCCTGCGGCCTCTCCGCCGTTATAGAAACCGACCGCGTCATATTCAGCCATGCAGATCCAGAGGGCCGAAAAGTCAGCCGGCGTAAGAAGATTTTCCTGATCCTCGAACTCTCTCGTCACGATGAGCAGATGCCGCTCCATGACATTGAACTTGTTCAGAAGAGCGAGATGTGTCGGACCGAGGTCTGCAACGAAAAGCTCTTTTTCATATGGGAGAAAGGGGTTCCCTCTTTTTTCCTGCGCCCTTTTGAGCCGGTCTTCGTCCTTTCGTACGAGATTCGACAAAATACGCACCACAAAACGAACGCCGTTGTCATCCACATACTCGGAAACCGTACTGATCGGCAGTAATGAGCCGTTAGCGAGCGCCTTTTCCGAGACCGCATCGATTAAACGCAGCAGTGTTCCTTTTCTAAGCATAACAATCTTATTATGGCAGAATCTTCCGGCTGACGTCCAAGCAGAGAGAGGATTTCAGGCGGCTGCCGACGGCAGAGAGGATTAAGATTGTTGAACCGTGAATATTTATGGGGAAATTTTTTAAAGGGATACTGTGTTTAAATAGAGAATAAAACCCACAATACAGATCCAAAACCTAAAATTAGAACTATATATAATATTTTATAAACATAATCTGAGGAGTCCTCCCCTGACGACCATGCTTCAAGAAATGTTTTGCTGAATTTCTCTCGGCATTTTTTTAGCCGTTCGCGACGGATGTTTATAGCTCCTTGTAAGTGGTAATGAACAATGCTCGCAACGATCCAAGTTGCTCCTGCAACTATGCCCAAAATTATCTTTTCCCAACACATTAAAGGATCAGGCAGCAATTTTGTGCCAATAGTAATAAGAGTGGCATATAATATTAAAGCATAATTTGTTATTACCCACTGTTGACGCTTGAAGAAAGATAGGTCTGAGGCGCTAATGCTATAAAGGAGCTTAAGCTCCTCGAATTGTTGATCAGTAAGTTCGTTATTCATCACTTACCCTTTTATATTTTTGCCCTAATAATTACTATCCGCCCTGCCGTATTTTCCCAAAACTGTCTAAACTATAGCATATCCCAAGGATTTTTTTAATAGCGGCTAACGCCATGCCGCCGAAATAATTCCCTAAGCCACATATTATAAATTGGCATTTATTTTTGCCATTTGGCATGGTATAATGGCATAAGAGGTGATTGCCATGAAAACAACAATTGACAGGTTCGGCAGGATAGTGGTGCCTAAGGAGATACGGAAGCGTTTCGGGCTTACTCCGGGCGCGCAGGTTGAGATAGACGGGCAAAATCAGGAAATTGTCATCAGGCAGGTATCCGAGAAGCCGCCCTTGCAGGTTGAAAACGGACTGCTGATTTTTGACGGAGAAGCCGCAGGAGATATAGCGGCATGGGTGCGTATGATACGTGAAGACCGGAACGCGAAAGTTTCGTCAGGAGCATAATGACAAAAGTTCTCTTTGATACAAGCGTATTCGTGGCTGCCCTTGTAAAGCCGCATCCCGCACATGCTCGCGCTTTCCCTTGGCTTAGAAAGGCAAAATCAGGAGAGTTTTCCCTGATTGTCTCTGCGCATACCCTTGCCGAACTTTATGCAGTTCTCACAACGCTGCCGGTAAGTCCCCGCATAAGCCCTGATATCGCATGGCGCTTGATACAGGAAGATGTCATTAATATCGCGGAGATAACTGCCTTGTCGGCTGCCGATTATAAGACTGTAATAAAGAAACTGAAAGACGATGGATTTTCAGGGGGGATAATATATGATGCGCTTATCTGCGCGACTGCGGTAAAAGCCGGAGCCGAAACACTGCTTACCTTAAACAGCGCGGATTTCAAGCGGCTGCCGCAGGCTGAGGGGCTTGATATTGTCGAACCGTGAAGCCCATTTTTACTTTTCGGCAAACCGTAAAAGCCGCTGCATAATTTTACTCTCATCCTTTATCTGACACTGCCAAATTACGAGAACTTTCCAGCCTTCTTTTTTTAATTCCCGCAGATTTCTACGATCTCTCGCAATATTACCGTCAATTTTTTTATCCCAAAACGGTCTGTTAGTTTCCGGCCTTTCGGACCTTCGGCATCCCTTATGGCCGTGCCAGAAACAACCGTGAACAAAGATTGCTTTCTTTTGCCCTTGGATTACAAAATCAGGCGTTCCGGGCAAATTTTCTACGTTTCCGCGGAAACGCACCCCAAGCCGCCTAAGGCAACTGCGTACCGACTTTTCCGGCGACGTACCTCGTCCCTTGATACTCGCCATAATTTGCGCTCTTTTTTGTTTTGTGAACTTGTCCATTATATTCCGTTTCTCTGCTCATAAATAATGATAGAACACTGTCCGCAACTCCGGCGGCGAGCATAGGCGGCACTGCATTGCCTATCTGTTTAGCTATTTCAGTCTTGCTGCCGATAAAGCTGAAAGAATCCGGAAACGATTGCAGCCGCGCAGCCTCACGGTGAGTTATCGGGCGATGCTGGTCCGGATGTAAATAACGTCCCTTCTCCGGCTTGAAAAACTCGGTGCGTATAGTGAAAGCCGGTCTATCCCACCACAAACGCCCGAAAAGGTCGGTGCCGCCTTGGGTCTTACGGATCCAGCAGGCAGGAGTGAGTTCAGGCGCAAGCCTTTGAAGATCGAAACGATTCATTCCTTCTTTTGATATGGTCTTGTATCTTTTTAGACTTAATGGCGTAGGCGTCCTTCCGAAATGCAAATCCAACGGCGGCGGTTCATCTCGAATTTCCGTGCCGACAGGCTTGGGCAGGTCGCCGATAGCGTCCCGAATTGTCCGCCACGGTATTGGTTGGAATAGAGGGTCGGCTTTCAGTCCGGCAGGTTTTTGATGAGTTTTTTTCGGCGGGAAAAATCGGGACGGATCGGTAAATTTACAGCCGATAATAAATGCTCGCATGCGGGTTTGAGGAACGCCGTAATCAGCCGCGCACAGTTTAGCCCATGCTAATTTAAAACCGATGGAGCCGGCGACTTCGATTATTTCCTTATGTTCTTCCGAGCCTATCAGTTGAGGAACGTTTTCCATGACGAATATCTGCGCCCCTGTATGTTCTACGATTTGAAGATATGGCCGCCAAAGCTGTTTTCTCGAGTCGTCTTTTCGCCCTTTATTCAGAAGGCTGAAACCCTGACAGGGAGGCCCGCCGATTACTACATCGGCCTTTGGTATTTCATTAATCCTTTTCTCTGTTATTTCTAATATGTCGTCGGTCGTGCACCGGCATCCGAAGTTCTTTTCATAGGTCTTTGCCGCGTACGGGTTGAAGTCGTTCGCCCAGACCGGAACGAATATTTGCCCAAAAAATTGAGAGAAGCCGAGTGTAAGACCTCCTGCTCCGCAAAACAGGTCTACAAGCCTATAGCCCGGCAATTTTTTATTTCTTGACATGCCGATATTATGCCTATTTCAAAGGTTACAGGCAATAGGGATGGGATTTTTATCCGAGCAGTTTTTTCAGCCGCATGAACTCTTTGAGCGATCTTGTAACGCAGTCTTCTATTGCCATGCCGTCGAAATAATTGCCTGTGAGGAGCAGGCGGGTTGCTGATATGGATCGCTCGATTTTGCCTGCCAGTGTTTCATGGCCGACTTTGAGTGAAGGCACAAAGTTCTCTTTCGCCGCCATATGTTCGATTTGCGCGGTCTTAATTCCAAGCACTTCGGCTATCCGCCTGAGCTTGGCGCCATTATTTAGAATGCCGGGCTTGAAATGGAATGTAAATCCCCTGTGCGAATCGTGCTTGACCGTATCTCTCGATACCACGGAATAAAAGCTGTCCGATGAAGGCCAAGAAGATGGAATGATGCCTGCCGTCGGCGGTATTGAAGCCGTCAATTCTTTTTTGACCGCAATGCCGACGGACTCTACGGATTCAACCTTAATCTGCGACAGGTCTTTTGAGAGTTCAGGAAAGCTTTCCCCAAGCAACTGCGCTGCTACGGAAGCAGGCGCGGCAACAGCCAGACTCTCCGATTCGTATATTTCGCCGGCTGTAGCCGTCTTAAAAATAGCGCCGTTAGATTCTATTGAAAGGACTTTTTTGCCTGTCGCGATCTCGATATTTTTCTGAGCCGAGATGAGATCGGTGATGGTTTGAATCCCGTTAGTCAGCGTGAATTTTTTCATGATGTCTTTTCTGCGGGAGCGCTTCTTAAAAAGCATGTCCGCAGGGAAATCGCTTGCGTCCTGAGATATTACCGCATTAAGGGCAGGGGACAGCACGCAATCGAAATTTTTATTTCCGAGGATTTTTGAATAATAAGACCTTACGCTCTGCCCCTCTTTTTTCAGGCCGAATATTTTGGGCACGGATAAGAGGAGTTCCAGGAAATCAAGCTGAGAAGGGATGGATTTTATTTTATGGTCAACGAGCATTTTGAACGGGACTTTTTCGCGTGAAATAAGCTTATTGACGAATGCGCCGTCTTCAATTATCCCTATCAAATTGCGATAAGAGTTGTAACAGGTATGGGCGCCCATCTCTATCCAGAAACCGATGTCTTCAAAGCGTTCCGAGTGCAGTGTGCCGCCGACCCTTTCGTTTTTTTCGATCACCAGAGTTTTAAGGCCGTCTCCGGCGCAGTAATGGGCAAGGCTCAGCCCGCTTATTCCCGCGCCGATTATGACAATGTCGTATTTGCTCATTTTAGAGCCGGCCTTCGTTCCTTGCATTTGTTATGACAATATCTTTGAGTGCCTCTATGAATTTTGGCGACGTGTTCAAAGATTCGACCCGTTTAAGATTTATTCCAAGCTCCTGAGCCATGTCTTTATAGAGGATGTCTATTTCATAAAGGGTTTCTATATGATCCGAAACAAAGCTGATCGGCACGACAAGAAGGTCTTTTACCCCCTCATCCGCAAGCTCATGGAGCATGTGCTCTGTTGTCGGTTTGAGCCATTTCACGGGGCCTGTCTTGCTCTGATATGAGAGACGCCATTCGATGTCCAGTTTTTTTGTTATTGCCTGTATCGTGCCGTTTATCTCGTTTACGTAAGGATCGCCTTTGTCGATAAATTTTTCAGGAAGGCTGTGCGCGCTGAAAAGCACAATAGGTTTTTTGTCGAATGCCCTTAATCCCCGCTGTATTTTTTCCACAAGGGCATCGATGTAAAGCGGATGCTTGAACCATGAGGTAACGCAGAAATGATCCACGTGGTATTTTTTTATAACCTCATCGAACTTTTTCACGGAAGAGCCGGTAGTTGCGATGGAGTAGTGCGGATAAAGGCTTAAGCCCAAAATCCATTCCGCCCCGTCTTTTAATGCATGGTCGATCGCGTTTTCGATGAACGGATGCCAGTACCTCATGCCGACATATACCTTAACCCCTTTCAACGTGCCCTCAAGCGCTTTTGCTTGTGCATTTGTAATGTCGGTCAGCGGAGATTTGCCTCCGATAAGGTTGTAGGCTTCCATAACGCTTTTGAGCCTTTTGTTTATAAGGAGGGACGCTATGGTTTTTTGTAGGAACGCCGGGCCGAGGCGGATTATATCCCTGTCCGAAAAGAGATTTTGCAGAAAGGGCTTGACGGCATCGAGTGAATCGGGCCCGCCCATGTTTAAAAGGATAACGCCTATCACGGAATTAGGATACAGGATTAGCGGAAAGGATTCAAGGATTTTGTTCTCTGAACTTCTTCATTAACCGCTCGTATTTTTCAGCGCCCACGCATTCTTTAGCCGCAGGGCACCACTGCAGGCACGAGGATTTCATGTCTCTCGTTATGGTCTTTCCGCATTTTTTGCATGCGGTATCCGGCTCGTCGGACCATATCTCGTTTTTATTCGTGCAAAAGGCGCAAATCAGGTCTTCGGGATATGGATTTGTTATCTCTTTGCTTCCGGGGCAGCTCTCTTTCATGATTTTATTTTAACAGAAGGTAGGCATTATATGTATGAGATAAGTCATATGTTCCTGATTTCCAGTTTTTCAACGGGTTAGGCAATGCTTTACTTACATTCCCATTGCCTTCAACATTTCCATTTCTTTGCGTAATATGGTATTGACGATTTTATTTAGGTCAATATTTTTCTTTAGGGCTTTTGCGCTGTAAAAAGTTTTAATCTCTTTGTCGAGGTATACTGGGATTTCGAGTTCTTCTATTGGCCTATAAAATTTGCCTTGCTCAGCTTTTGAAAAATCGTATTCTTTTTTCATGATATTACTCTCCTTTCAAAATATTGTTTTTCTTCATGCCGTGTAGCTTCCCTTGCAGAAATAATCCGTACGGATTCTTTGCCCTTTATTTTTCTGTATGTATGGCTCACTACAAGAATTTTGCCGTTTGGAATTTGTCCTGATGTTATCCATCTGTCTTCGTCTTCAGAATGCTCCTTATCAAAAAAAGTTAACATATATTTGTCTGCAAAGACATAACAGGCTTCAAGAAATGTCACCTTGTGTTTTTTATTGTTTGCCTTTTCTTTTTCAATGTCCCATTCAAATTTCATGTGCTAAATCCTCATTTGATCAGCTTATTTCAAATATTTATCCAGTATAGCAATTTTTTTTGATTCGGCCTCTGCTATTTGAGATTTCAGTTCAGCGATGCGATGCTCATAATTCAGAAGCTCCTTAACAACATCCGCTTGGCTCTTTTCATCAGGATATTTTATCGTCAAATTCATGAAATCCTTGACGCCGATTCTTGGCAGGCTTGCTCCCTTCATGAGAGAAGATGCCTTTTCGACAAAGGGCTTGCTAAGGAGAATATGTTTAAGAATTATTCCATTGTGAGGCTTGAGGACAAGAATATCTGTTGAACAAACACCATCAAACTCGGCAAGATAAACTTTATTCAGATATGGCCGCAACTTTCCATATAGTAAATTCCCTTTGCAAAAGCTGTTTTTTGAACTCTTGAGTGTTGAGCCTTTCACTGTGACTTTTTCAAGTAGTGTGCCGCTATTACTATCGATGTGCTCAAGCCCAATATAAGAGAAATCATCATCCGGTCTTCTTCCAGGATCAACCTTGTTATCGGACATGGTGAAGACTTCATTGATACGTCGCGTCTTACTGAAGCTCTTGATAATATCACTTAGGCCAGTCTGTAACTCTTCAATAACTTGCCTATCCTTTTCTGCCTGTTTCTCCACCGTCTCCATTTCTTCAATGATTGTCTTCTGTATATCAAGGGGAGGAATAGGTATTTGAAGGCTTTCTATTATTGATAACGATAGTTCAATTTGCCCGCTTTGGCCCTGGGCTAAACCTTCAATATTCTTGAAGCCAATCCTTGCAAGTGCATATAAGGCATACTTGGGAAGCACTTTGCTCCTATCAGGACGAAAAATAGTAATATGACTATCGACAACAAAATCACCATCCAAATCAAAATAGGTGACTCGCCCCGCTGTACCAACACCAGTTGAATTTATGAGGATATCCCCCTTTTCGAGCTTTCTTTCATCTAGTACAAAACTGCTATCAACGAAAAATTGCTTTGTGAAATCAAAAGAGAAATAACCTCTTGCTTGGCCGGATTTAATTATTTGAATGCTAGATGCTCCGTAAGAAGGTGATTTACCTCTTTTCAGGAAAATGGCCAATTCCCCTAATTTTTCTAACGGCCAGCGACTTTTTCCAATAATTTTGCTTTTGAGGCTTAGTCCTATCTGCTTATCAAATTCAATCCGTGAAAAGTCCATCATATCTATAAGCCTTGCAGTGCTGACATGCTCGGCAGCTGACTCATGAATTGAATCAATCGCTTTCCCCAAAAAAGTCTGTCTTATATAGCTATTGCACCTTTCGGAATTATTGAAGTCATTCTTATCGCAGAGCTTGCCGGGGCCGATGACCTTCATCCCTTCATACCCTCGACGCTTGCTCCATTCGTAACCGAGGAATGCCTTCTCTTTATCTTTGTCGCCTGCTTTTACAAGTACCACATGCTGCCCGTATGCAAGGCAGAAGAAATAGAATTTCTCCTTTTCCTTCGCAATAACCTTATCCAGGAAGAGACGATTAAGCTCCAGCCTTATATCTTCTTTGTCTCTTTTTTGAAAAGACGCCTGACTTTTCAGGTTATTGATCTCGGTCAGCCCATCAAACCATTTTTGATAAGCTGTGAGAAACTCATTTTTTCTGAGAGAATCAGACGGTTTTCTTTGTATGAGACTTACATAATCATCATAATCAACGCTAATCTGTCTGCAATATCCATGAAGCATATGGCCGTCAAGATATTCCGCGTCATCCAATTGCTGTTCATCATAGATAGCATCGGCGCGATAAGCAAAGTGCTGGTTGTCACCATTTATATGTTTCTGAAGGAAGAGTATAACCGTATTTGTGTTAGTGGCTATAAATGTTTGCCCGCCGAGTTCAACAATGGCCCTGATATGGAAATTTTTTAAGATAACTTCACGAGCGCGGGTATATATGCCGCTGTTGCTCAAAATCGAACTTGGCAGGATTACCCCGGCCATTCCTCCCGGCCTCAAAAGTTGCGCAATGCGCTCGACAAATAGAGTCTCAATTTCGCTTGCAGTATCGGAAAGATAATCCAGCAACTCAAAATTGAGACGCTTGACTGGAAGATGTTGTTTGAAATCCTTAATGGAATAAGGTGGATTTGCAATTAGGATATCGAATCCCTCGGTTTCACTTAGTTGGTCATGACCTTCAAGGCCGTCACCGTAAATAATATTCGCATCCCCTGCGCCGTTCAGGAAACAGGCAATTTTGGAGATACGCGCCAGGCGATAATCTTTTTCTATCCCGAAAATATAATCCTTTGCCCACCGTGTATCATCCCTGTGTTGACTCATGCCAAGGTTTCCAATAACCCCCTGAATCTCATCAATCGCTTCCGTAAGAAAATGACCGCTGCCGCAGGCATAATCTACAACTCTAGGCAAGAGATGAACTTCGCCTTTTTTCCAGCGGTCTGAAATAAAGTCATGGATCGGCAAGGACGAAACTATAAAGCGTGTAATCGGAACAGGGGTGAAAAACTGGCCTTCAGACTGCTTGAGTCCGTCGTTCAGCAATAATTCGAAGAGATTGCCGAGGAATTGCTGTTTCTGCGAATACTTAATGCGATAAGGCTGCAAAAGCTGTACAACCTCGTTTACTACCTTTGCGTTCTGTTCGAACAGTTTCTCGTTGTGGACCTCTTTAAAGGCAAACTCATTGTTTGTATAGAACTTGAGTGCCTTCAGCATCCTGGTCATCTTGTCTTTAGCGACCGCTTTTTTATGGTATCTGAATGCCTTTTCAACATAGTCGTTTTCGAAATAAATGATCTCCTCTTTAAGGTATTCCTTCATGCCTTTTTGATATAATTTCTGAATACGGTCCTGAAGGTCTTCGTAGTTGTCTATTCCTTCTTTCCATTGGAAATCCACTACCTCATTGGACTCCTTGCTCTCATCAACAACCTTGCAGAGGAAAAGTGAAATCATCTTATTGAAGGCGTTTTCCTTATCAGAGATATTATTATGCCTTAGGATTTCGGCAAACTGGTTATGAATGAAGCTGCCGTCGCCCTCTTTCAACTGCTTCAGATCTTTGATCTTTAGCGGTTTAAGGTCAATCTTATAAGGTTGAACATCTTCTTCAAAAATCCCGTTTGGATGGAAGTAACAACTGTAATTTTCTTTCCAGACCTGATGCAGTTCCTCAACCGTTTTTGCGTTCACATAAAGCTTGATGTCTTCGTTCCCTTTCTCGAACTGCTCTCTGAGTTTATCATCATCTTCTATGCGGACGATGGCATTTTCATATTTAACGCCTTGTTCAGACAGTGCAGATGTATACAAACAAAGGAATTTTGTATTTCTATCCTGTTGCAGATAACTGAAAAGCTGGCCTCCATTGGCCTGCATTCTGCTTTTCCCTTTTTCGTATTCCTGCCCACAGACTTTGCATTCAATTATCAGTATTGTATTCCCGCCGCCATTTTGAATCGTTATATCAGCTTTTCCGCTTTTTTGAGTCCGCCCCAGCGACCATTTTTTTTCGAGATAAAGGTCTTTTGGCCGATAACCTTTTTTAAGTAACCGGTCAACACATTCAAGGACTACAAAGTTTTCAGGACGTAAAAAATTACAGGTGGTTTTGTCGCCTACTTGAATAGGTGCAGGATAAGAAATTTTTTCCTTTTGAGTATCGATAGTAATTGTGTAGTTGTGTTTTTTATATTCCCTGACAAAGATGTCCTTCGAGGTTTCATTTTGGAAACCAAGTGATTGAATCAGACTGATAATTTTTTGTTTCGGCATATAACTACAAGGATTATAAAGAAATTTCAAACAATAATCCAGTGTCAGCTTCTATTCAACTTCCCCATCTCTTAAATAATGTATGCTCGATGTCGAAGGCGTCCAGCATTTTTCCGACAATAAAGCTCACTATATCGTCCAAGCTTTTCGGCTTGTGATAAAAGGCAGGAACAGGCGGCGCTATCTTGACGCCGAGCCTTGCAAGCTTGAGCATATTCTCAAGGTGTATGGCGCTGAAAGGCATTTCGCGCGGACAGAGAAGTAGTGGCCTTCCTTCTTTTATAGTTACATCCGCAGCCCTTTCAATTAGATTGTTAGCATAGCCGTTTGCGATGCCTGCCAAGGTCTTCATTGTGCATGGGACAACAAACATTCCGTCCGTCTTGAACGAGCCGCTCGCTATGGGCGCTTCCATATGCTTGTCTTCATAGAAAAACAGCCTTTTCATGTTGAAATGCTTTCTAATTTTGTTTTCTGTATCTTCCGACCAGTCGATGCCAGTCTCGTCTTTAATTATGGGAAAGGTATTCGATGATATTGCAAGATGAACCTCGGCGGTTTTAAGCAGTTCCTCAAGCAGTTTTACTCCGAATATCGAGCCGCTCGCGCCTGTTATTGCGAGTATGTATCGTTTCATGTCTTATTATACTAAATATCACAGATCATATCCGAACGGCACATAGTGCAAGTCCGCTTCAACGCCTTTATAAGTGGTGTTCTTTATGCATAGCAAAGATGATATATGCTTCATCAAGCGGATAGCGCCGATGCGGAGGACGGATATAGGAGAATATGATTAGGGGGTTCCGCTGATAAAGTCATTGAAGCAGACCCGCGCTATGTGCTGAAATCTTTCAAATGTTTGATTGCAAGTTATGTGATGTGAGGCGTGCTGAAAAAGCCTTTACTCATACGTAATGTAATAACAGCATTCTCTTTCTCGTGAGCTACAACATTGCTTTTTTATTGGATGATACAAAGGTTATCTCCGGATTGCACCGGCAACTACACTTAGTAAAGGCTTTTGAAGTATGCCTTACATCCTGATGATTGTTTGACTATGCCGTATGAAATTGGTATAAGGTTAATATATGAAAAATCAGGAGATAGCGAAGATATTTGATGAAATCGCGGAGCTTCTTGAAATAAAGGGCGAGAACCCTTTTCGTATAAGGGCATACAGAAGGGCCGCGCAGAATATCGAAAGTCTGTCCAAAAATATAGAAGATGTTTCCCGCGAAGAAATTTTGAAGATTCCCGGAATTGGAAATGACCTTGCCGGAAAGATTGAAGAATATATAAAGACTGGAAGGATGCAGGCTCATGACGAACTAAAGAGGGAGGTTCCCGAAGGGTTGCTCACACTTCTCTCCGTGCCCGGACTCGGGCCGAAGACATCGAAATTGCTTTATGACGAGCTTAAAATCAAAGGCATAGATGACCTTGAAAGGCTCGCTATTGCTCATAAATTATCGGGACTCCCCGGCATAAAGGAGAAGACCGAAGAAAATATTTTAAAAGGTATAGAGATGCTCAAGAGGGGAAAGGAGCGCCGGCCTCTCGGAAAAGTCCTTCCCATGGCGAACGACATCCTCGAAAACCTTAAGAAGAGCGCTCCTGTAAATAAGATAGACATAGCAGGAAGTTTAAGGAGATGGAAGGATACCATTAAGGACATCGATATTCTTGCGACATCCGATAATCCCGGAGAAGTGATGAAGGTTTTTACGCATCTTCCTAATGTAAAACAGGTTCTCATGAAGGGGCCTACAAAATCCAGCATCGTAATCAATGAGGGGTTGCAGGTTGATTTGAGGGTCGTTGAAAAAGAAGCATACGGGGCCGCTCTTGCCTATTTCACCGGAAGCAAGGAGCATAATATCAGGCTCAGAGAAATGGCGATGAAGAAGGGGCTTAAAATAAACGAATACGGGATATTCCGAGAAAAAGACGATAAAAAAATCGGCGGAGAAAAAGAGGAGGATGTTTACAAAATTTTAGGACTTTCATACATCCCTCCTGAATTAAGGGAAGATCAGGGAGAGATAGACGCTGCTTTAGCAGGCAAACTGCCGGGGCTTGTGGAAATTAAGGACATAAAGGGCGATCTCCATGTCCATTCAAAATGGAGCGACGGAAGCCATACCTTCCTGCAATTGATAGAGGCCGCAAAAGAGAGGGGCTATTCATACATTGCACTGACGGATCACTCAAAGGGGCTCGGCATAGCGCACGGCTTGACCGGCGAGAGGCTCCTTGAGCAGAAAAAGGAGATAGTAGCGATAAATAAAAAACTTAGGGGTTTCAGAGTGCTGCACGGGGTTGAGGTCGATATACGCAGCGACGGGAGTCTCGATTTTTCGGACGACCTGCTGAAAGAGCTCGATATTGTCGTTGCATCCATACATTCAGGATTCAGGCAGTCCAAGAAGCAGCTTACATACCGCATGACATCGGCCATGAAAAATCCCTATGTGAGCATAATCGCTCATCCCACAGGAAGGCTTATCGGAGAAAGGGATGCGTATGATGTGGATATGGATGAGATATTGAGAACCGCAAAGAAGACCGGAACGGCTATGGAAATAAATGCCTATCCGTTACGGCTCGACCTGAATGATGCTTATGCCAAAAGGGCAAAGGAAATGGGAATACCGTTAGTTATAAGCACGGATACTCACGTAACAAACCAATTCGATTATATGAGATACGGCGTATCCATTGCGCGCCGGGGCTGGCTCGAAAAGGGCGATGTGCTGAATACGCTCGACTCGGAAAGACTTTTGAAACGGCTAAAGCCGGTCAAGGGCGAAAAGACGTAGAACCCTGCATCCGCAATGATTTTCTGCTGAGAAATATTTTCTCAATTCTTAAGTCATTTCCTGAGATGCAATGGAACGCTCGTGGATACGACTCCTTTTTTAAACAGAATGATCCCTTTAAGAAGGAGCGCTGTCTGGTTATGCAGAAGATGATGCCACCACTTCTGCGGCACGAACTCCGGCAGTACTACCGTAATAATGCCGTCTTCATAGCGCTCGCGGATTCCGTCTATGTAATCCATAAGAGGCTCGATTATTGAACGGTAGGGAGAGTGCAGGATGACGAGAGGAACACCCATACCGTAAATTTTCCATTTCGTCTGCATCTTCTCCATCTCAGCGGTATCAAGGCAGACATAAACCGCAGCCACATCGTCTGAAAGCGCCTTTGCATACTTAATAGCGTTCAACACCGCTGTCTGCAATCCTGATACAGGTATGATAACCGAATGATGCGTATATTCTCTTCCCGTGTCAGCGCCTTCGAGAGAAAGCTGGTCTGCAACAGATAGATAATGCTGATGCACCTTTTGTGTCAGATAAACCAGAACCGGGATGGCGATGAGCACTATCCAAGCGCCGTGAGTGAATTTTTCTACTGCGATTACCACAAGGACTACGCCGGTGGTAATGCCCCCGATGCCGTTTATAACAGCGCTCTTACGCCAACCCCTTCCTTTATCCTTGAACCAGTGCCTGACCATTCCTGCCTGGGATAAAGTAAAGGCTGTGAAAACACCGACAGCATAAAGAGGGATTAGGGAATGGGTATCTCCCCTGAAGAGCACTACCAACAGGGCCGAAAGAAAACCGAGTATCAGGATGCCGTTTGAAAATACGAGTTTGTCACCCCGATTGCCTAACTGTCTCGGCAGATAACGGTCATTTGCCATGATGGAGGAGAGCCTCGGAAAATCCGCAAACGAAGTGTTCGCTGCAAGGATGAGTACCAGCATTGTGGCAAACTGGATCGTATAATAGACAGCGCCTTTGGAAAATACAGTTCGCGCAAGCTGAGATACGACGGTCTCGTTTGAGTTTGGAAGTATCCCGTAATAATTGGCGAAATAAGCTATTCCGATAGTAAGAAAGCCAAGCATGAACGCCATCCACACAAGGGTTATCCCCGCGTTTTTTGCTTCAGGAGCTTTGAACGCGCGGACCCCGTTTGAGATTGCCTCGATGCCGGTGAGGGTGACGCAACCTGAGGCGAAGGCCTTCAGTATTATGAACATCGGGAATATACTTGCTACCGTTCCCGTGACCTCGCGATACTCTATGCGCGGAAACGATAAGGATTTCGTAAGGCTTGCAGCAAGGAGTAGAAGCAGGCTCCCTATGAAGATATATACCGGTGACGAAAACACCTTTCCTGACTCTCTTACACCTCTGAGGTTTATTATGCTTATAAAAAGTATGGATGCAATACACATTGTAACGGTATAGTCGCGGGTCGCCGGAAACGCCGAGGTGATGGCGGCTATGCCTGCAGCAATACTTACTGTAACGGTGAGAACATAATCAATGAGGAGGGCTGATCCGGCAATAAGCCCCGGAAGTACGCCAAGGTTCTCCTTTGCAACTATATATGCCCCTCCACCGGAAGAATACGCGTGAATTGTCTGATAATAGGAGATGACCACAATCGCAACAGTGATGACAATCGCAATGGCAATAGGCAACGTATAATTGAGGAGGGCGGTTCCACCGACTATAAGGGCGAACATTATTTCTTCAGTTCCGTATGCGACGGATGAGAGCGGATCGGATGAGAATACCGCAAGCCCCACCTTTTTAGATATACGCTCGTGTTTCTCTCTAATGGTTTCGATAGGACTGCCGATGAGAAAGTTTTTCAGAGACATGTTGCTCCTCCTTTTTAGAGGGCAAGCGGAGGGAAATAAAAAAAACCGCCGGGCGGCGGTTTTCATTCCTAACCATTGCCCTTCCAAATGCCTACGAGGTTAGCTGACGGGCTCGGGAATGGAAGTTCCCTATCCATAAAGGAATACGCCCCAAAATTTGGGTCCCCCGCATCCATTCTTTGAATGGATCTCGGCTGCTGTTTGATTTTAATATACTCTCATGCTCATTAATTGTCAATAATTGTCAATAAACGACAACATAAACTATTATTTTTCTTTCTTGCTCTTTTCTTCCTTTTCCTCTTTTATCGAAACATCCCTCACAAACTCCGCGCATTTCTGTCCGGCCTTCAAGGAAAACTGTTTTTGGCAGGTAGCCTTCCACGCGCATACGACGCATAAGACTTTATTTTCGGTCATTTCATTCCTCCTGAGGTGTTGCGCCAATGGCATTTATGATCTTGACGATGGCCCTTCTGTGCCTCGGCCCGTCGAACTCGCAAAAATAAACGGACTGCCATGTGCCGAGGATGGCCTTGCCGTCTTCTATTAAAACGTTTGCGGATACTCCTACGAGGCTTGATTTTATATGCGCGGCAGAATTGCCCTCCATGTGCCGGTAATCGCCTTCAAATGGAATAAGCCTGTTGAGGGTTGTAAGTATGTCCCTTTTGACGGAAGGGTCCGCGCCTTCGTTTATTGTAACTCCCGCTGTTGTGTGTGGAACACAAATATAGCAGATCCCGTTTTTAACGCCGGATTCTTTTACGGCCTCGTGGATCTCATCCGTAATGTCGATGAACTCGGTCTTTGAACTGCTTTTTATGTTCAATGTTTTAATCACGGATCAATGCCTCTTTAAGCTGATCAACGGTCTTTCTCAATACCGGATGTAATTTGCCGGGCGCAATCTCGGAGAGGGGATTGAGGACAAAGTCCCTTTTATGGAGCAAGGGATGAGGTATGTGTAAATGTTCCATATCAATTACTATATCATCATAGAACAGGATGTCAAGGTCCATTATGCGAGGCCCCCATTTAACGGTCTCTTTTCTGCCCATATCTTCTTCTATGTCTTTTATCGCGGAGAGAAGCTCCTCGGGGGACATGGATGTCTCAGCCTCGACAGCCATATTTATGAATTTAGGCTGTTCCTTCAGCCCCCACGGCTCGGTTTCATGCATGGATGAAATTTTTTTGACTGTAATGCCTTTGCTTTTTAATTCTTCTACAGCCCCGGCGCAGTTAGCCTGCCTGTTCCCTATATTCGAGCCGATGCCGATGTAAACAATCGCCAATCTATAATACCTTCTTAATCCTCTCGACAGCCTCTTTTATGCGTTCGACGGGCTGCGTCAGCGCAAACCGTATATATCCTTCTCCGGGAGCGCCGAAACCTACTCCGGGCGTTCCCAATACGCCGGCCTTTTCGAGGAGATGTGTTGTGAATTTTGTTGAATCAAAATCCTTCGGCACCTTTGTCCATGAATAAAACGTCGCCTTCGGCTTATTCGCCTGAATGCCCAGCCCCCTCAGCCCTTCATAAAGCGCGTCGCGGCGGTCCTGATATACTTTTCTTATATCCGATAAGATAGAGTCGTCTGTCTGAAGGGCAACGATAGATGCCTCCTGAACGGCCTGAAACACGCCGGAATCGAGATTGCTCTTAATTTTTCCCAACCCCGCTATAACCTCTTTATTGCCCACTGCAAAGCCTATTCTCCATCCGGTCATGTTATACGTTTTGGACAACGAATGGAATTCTATGCCCACGTCCTTTGCGCCTTCAACTTCAAGGAAACTTACCGGCTTTTCGTTGTCATAATACATCTCGGAATACGCGGCATCGTGGCATATGATGATATTGTATTTTTCAGCGAGGGCTATGGCTTCTTTGAAAAAGCCTTCCGAAGCGTTTGCCGCCGTAGGGTTGTTGGGATAATTGAGGAACATCAGCTTTGCCCTTTTTAAAATGTCCTCCGGAATCGTCTTGAAATCAGGAAGAAAGCCGTTTCCTTCAACGAGCGGCATTATATGCGGTTCCCCGCCTGCGAACAATGTCCCGACCGGATATACAGGATAGCCCGGAGACGGAACAAGCACAACGTCTCCCGGATTAACAAAGGCAAGGGGTATGTGTCCGATACCTTCCTTAGAGCCGATGAGGGATAAAACCTCCGTCTTAGGGTCGAGGCTTACGTTGAATCGTTTTTTATACCAGTCTGCTACGGCTTGTCTATAGGAAAGCATTCCTTCATAAGACGGATAACGATGATGCGCCGGATTTTCAACGGCCTTTTTCATGGCGTTAACTATATGCGAAGGAGTCGGAATATCGGGATCTCCGATGCTCAGGTCTATGAGGTCGATTCCTTTTGAAAGGGCGTCCTGTTTCATCTTATCGATGGTTGCGAAGAGATACGGCGGCAGGGTTTTCACGCGATCTGCGAGTCGGATGTTGATCATTGCAATGCCTCCTTAATAACAAGCGTGGGTATGTTTTTGATAATCAGTTATTTTATCGCAGAGACCGGTAAAAGGTCAAAAAGTTGCGAAAACAGGCAATATATCTTTTAGGACGGCTGTATTATTACAACTTATTTTTTAGCGGGCTTTGCGGGTTCTGCTTTTTCGGGTTTAGCAGGTTTTATCTCGATGCTTTTTGCGATATTGTCTTTCTCGAATATCCATACCGTTACGGTATCTCCGACCTTTATATCCGTTAGGGATTTCTTTTTCCTATTCATCTTCACGAGGGTATTTTCGTTTATAGTGGCCGCAATCGTATCCTTATATTTAACAGGTTTTATTGTCAGAGATTTTGCCGCAACATCTATTGCTGCGACTTCTCCGGTTTTCTGAATCACTTTCGGCTTTTTTTCAGCGGCAACGGCCGTGCCGGCTAAAACAACGGCAACTAAAAATGAAACTAATATCGAAAGCGCCTTCTTCATTAAGAATCCTCCACATTATCTTTACAGAGCAGAAATAAAGGGCAGATGACAGAGCATCTGCCCTTTATATGCGAGAAGTAATTATTTCTCTTTCTTCTCTTCTGCTTTCTTAGCCTTCTTAGCCTTCTTCTCTTTCTTGTCAGCCTTCTTATCGTCAGCCTTCTTATCGTCCATCTTCTTCTCTTCGGCCTTCGGAGCTGCCTTCTCAGCCTTCGGAGCTGCTGCCTTCTCAGCTGCGAACGCAACGGATGTCATTGCGAAAGCAAAAAGAAGTGCTACGACCAATGCTATTATCTTCTTCATTCTTGAATCACCTCCCTTTTTAAAAGAATTCCCCAATTTTTAGCGTAGACAAATAAGCAACTTCTATGCCATAAAAAGGCGATAAGCGATAAACGGTCGGCAATTGGCTTTAAATGGGCGTTTTTATGTGATGGGGCTGTAGACGATTGCCTATCGGAATGCTGTTTTAGTTCCTCTTTTCGGGAAGTCTGTCCTCTTTTGCGGACGCGTGGATGCCGAATTTTTCAAGCCTGTACCAGAAGGTCTTATAGCTCATGCCGAGCAGCCGGGCTGCTTTTGCGGCAACGTTATTTGATTTAAGCATTGCCTGTTTTATCAAGTCTCTTTCCAGTTCTTCAAAATCAAGACCTTCGTCCGGTATCTCTATGCCGGAACTGCCTTTCGCCTGCGGCAGACGGAGTTCGCTTTTTATGTCGTTTAGACTTATGGTATCCGTGTCGCTCATCAGCACCGCCCTTTCAATGACGAATTCGAGTTGCCTGATATTTCCGGGCCAGTGATAGTCCATAAGCGCCTTTTTTGCCGCCTCGTTCATTCCTTTTATCCGTTTGCCGAACTCCTTGTTGTATCTCTCGATAAAAAAGCTTACAAAAGATTCTATGTCTTCCTTTCTTTCACGCAAAGGCGGAAGCTCTATTGTCACGACTTTAAGCCTGTAATAAAGGTCTTCCCTGAAATTTCCGTTCGAGACCTCCTTTTCAAGGTCTTTATTCGTTGCCGCAATTATCCTTACATCGGCCTTTACGCTGTCCTTTCCGCCGAGCCTTCTTATTTCTCTGTCCTGCAAAACCCTCAATATTTTTGTCTGGGTCAATAACGGCAGATCCCCTATTTCATCCAAAAACAGCGTGCCGCTGTCCGCCGATTCGAAAAGCCCGACTTTCCTGTGAGCGGCGCCGGTGAATGCCCCGGGCTCATAGCCGAAAAGTTCGCTTTCTATAAGCGTTTCCGGAATAGCCGCGCAGTTGGCGGCTATGAAAGGCGCAGTTTTCCTATTGCTGTTATAATGTATCGCCCTTGCTATAAGTTCCTTGCCTGTACCGCTTTCGCCCTGAATAAGGACCGTTACCGCGGTAGGGCTGACCTTTTTCGAGATCTCGATAACCTCTTTCATTTTTTTGGAGACTCCGATAATCCCATCCATCTTGAACTTACCGAAAAGCTCGTCATGCAGCCTGATATTTTCCTTGAGAAGACGCATGCGCTCCACGGCCTTCTTTACTGTAAGCACAATTACGTCTTTTTCGAGAGGCTTCGACAGATAGTCAAAGGCGCCTTTTTTCATAGCTTCCACCGCGGAAGATATAGTGCCGTAAGCGGTCATCATTATAACGGCGGGCTTGGACTCGTGTTCGGGAATGGCGTCTAAAAGCTGCATCCCGCTCATTCCGCCCATCTTGAGGTCCGTGATGACAACATCCGGGTTAAGTTTTTTTATCGCGTCCAATCCATGTTCAGCCGAAGATGCGGCATGAACCTCATACCCGTCATCTTCGAGTATGGTTTTTAGAATCTCCCGCTGGCGGTGTTCGTCGTCAATCACTACTACTACTGCTGCCAATGATTTTCCTCCATGCTTATGGTATCGGCAGGATCAGCCTTACCGAGCTTCCCTTGCCTTCCGAACTCTCGAATTCTACTCTGCCGTTATGCTCTTCCATAACCCTTTTGGTCATCGGCAGCCCAAGGCCGAGGCCGTTCTGTTTTGTTGAAAAGAAGGGCTCAAATATCTTAGAAAGGTTCTCGGGAGCGACCCCGCTGCCGTTATCGGTTATGGACAGGATAAACTCGTTACCGGCCGTCTCTGTTTTTATTTTTAACACCCCGGCGCCTGCGGATGCCCCCATCGCATGAAAGGCGTTTGTAATGGTATTCAATACGCACGACTTAAAGAAGTCGGTATCCACCTTTATCTCGATGCCGCCCGCAGAATACTCTTTGACGATCCGTATGCCGTCGGCCTCGGCCTTTGCCCATATTAATGCGATAACATCTTCCATGAGGTCTTCGACCTTAACAAGGCCAAAATTTAGCCTTATCGGCCTGCTGTAATCGAGGAAATCGTTAACGAGCTTATCGAGCCTCTGCACTTCCTGCTTTATGCCGGTTATAAGGTTGTCGAACTTTTTTTGTTTTTCGGCGTCGTCCGGCCTGTATTTCCCCCCTATGTGGTCTATGCTGAGATTTATGAAATTCAACGGATTCCTTACCTCATGCGCCATGCTCTGAGAAAGCTGTCCAAGTCCGGAAAGGTTTTCCGCTTCTCTTAATTTTTCCTCAAGAGTCCGGCTTTCCCTGAGCTTGCCTACCATAAAATTGAAGCTCCGGGACAACTGACCTATCTCATCGCTGCTCCCTACCGGAATGCTCTGGTTAAGATCTCCGGCGGCAACTCTCTGTGCCGCGTCAACGACTTGTTTAATTGGTTGAGTATATCGTTTTGCAAGGAACAACGACATTATAATCCCGATACCGAAGACAAAGAGGGTAGCGGCAATTCTTTTGACCGCGTTCGTTCTGAGGATCTCCGAGAAATCATCCTTGTTTATCTTTAAATGTATATAGCCGTATTGCGTGTTGCCGGCAATAACAGGCAGTATCACGTTATACGTGCCGCCCTCCTGGGAAACGGGCTCTCCCAGTTCAGCCTTGATGATCAAATCTTTTCTCTTATGGGTCAGGGGCTGTCCTATCTTTGCGGGGTTGCTGCTCGCAACAATCTCGTCCGCGTTGCTTATTATGGAAATTTCCTTGACCCCTTTTGTATTCAGGTCTTTAAGGTATGTCGATAACCTCGCCTCGTCCGTAGTGCCCGACGCGGTAACCTCTTCAACACCTATTTGAATGGCCTTTGTAAGTTCCATCGTTTGTCTCTCTATCTCGCGGAAGAGCGTCTGTTCCGCCTGCGAATAAAAAAACAAGAGAACGGAGATAAGAATGAAACTTAAAAAGAGCATCATGAGGATAAGTTTTCTGTTCAGCGAAAGGTCGAAGGAATGTTTCACAACCATTTTAAATGATAACACAGTCTTGAATTTATTTGGAATTGATACTACTATAACCCGATATGATGATAGAAAGCGCATCGATAATCCTGAAAAAAATGAGTCACGCGGCAATGCGTGCCGGAAGATGCCCGAGCGAGATAAAGCTTATTGCAGTGACAAAAACCGTGAGCACGGAGGCCGTTAAAGAGGCGGTTAACGCCGGTCTCAGAATATTCGGGGAGAACAGGGTTCAGGAGGCTCAGAAGAAAATTTCAGATTTGAGATTTGAGATTTCAAATTCAAGGATAGAGTGGCACCTTATCGGGCATCTCCAGAAAAATAAGGCAAAGTATGCCGTGCAATTATTCGATCTTATTCACACTGTCGATTCCATAGACCTTGCGGAAGAACTCAACAGGCAGGCCGGCAAGGCGGGAAAAATTCAAAGAATTCTAATTCAGGTAAAACTATCGGAAGAGGAGACAAAGCACGGCGTTCCGGAAAAAGAACTGATACCGTTACTAGAAAAAATAAATGATTTGCGTAACTTGAAACTCGAAGGGCTTATGACAATGCCTCCATATTTCGAAGACGCGGAAAAAGCGAGGCCGTATTTTAAGCGATTGAGAGAAATCAGGGACGAAGCGGATAAAAAAGGATATCGACTTCCGGAATTATCAATGGGCATGTCCGGCGATTTCGAGGTCGCGATCGAAGAGGGAGCGACGATGGTAAGGATAGGGACCGCGATATTCGGAGAAAGAAAATAGGTTGATTTGGTGTATTATAGAGGATTAACAAAAGGCATATATTTAATGAAGGGGTAAAGGATGATCGGTTTTATAGGCGGCGGGAACATGGCGGAGGCGTTGATAAAGGGCATGACTTCTCAAGGCATGAAGGATATTATCGTCTCCGAGCCGAGGGAAGAAAGAAGGAAATATTTAGAGCAGACATACGGCATAAAGGCAACGCCCGACAATAAAGGAGTCGCAAATTTATGCAATATAATTATCCTCGCAGTTAAGCCGCAGAATATGGACGCTGTTTTAGATGAGATAACAGTTATGGTTACCGATGATAAGACGGTGGTATCGATAGCCGCGGGAATAACGCTTTCATACTTGCAATCAAAGTTGAAAACAAAGAAGCTCATTCGGGTAATGCCCAATACCCCCGCGCTTGTTCAGGAGGGCATGTCCGTTATGTCCTTGTGCGAATGTTTCTCCGACAGAGACATCTCGATCGTAAGGGATATTTTCATGTCTGTGGGCAGGGTTCTTACAATGCCCGAAAAGTACATGAATGCGGTTACCGCTTTGTCCGGCAGCGGCCCTGCCTTTATCGCATTGTTTGTAGAGGCGCTGATAGAAGGGGGAGTGAAAACGGGCATCAACAAAGAGCATGCCGTTGAACTTGCAGTTCAGACGTTATTGGGAACAGCTAAACTGCTCGATACCGGAATGGCTCCGGAAAGGCTCCGGGAAATGGTAACATCGCCGGGAGGCACTACAGCGGCGGGGCTGAAGGTATTTGAGGAAAAATATTTTAAAGATATAACAGTCGATGCGCTTCACGCTGCCGTCAGGCGCGCTGAAGAACTCGGGAGGAGGGAGTAATGTTTATCTTCGCAAATCTGGTGCTGGCAACAGCGAATATCCTCGACATACTTCTGGATATTTACAAATGGGTCGTAATAATCGCCGCTCTGATAAGCTGGGTCAACCCCGACCCTTATAATCCGATCGTAAGGTTTCTCCATTCGGTTACGGAGCCGGTTCTGAGACCTATAAGGAGTCTTATAGGGCACAGGCTCGGCCCGATCGACATTTCTCCTTTAATAGTTATTCTTGCTATTATATTTATTCAGAAATTCCTGATAGGTTCATTGATAGAAATAGGTTATAAAATGAAAGGAGGGGCTTTGATATGAGAATAACGCCGCTTGATATTCAGCAAAAGCAGTTCCCGATGCGGTTCAGGGGGTTTGATGTAGATGAGGTATACTCTTTTCTCGAACTGCTGCGGGAGGAACTCGAAGAGCTTTTAAGGGATAACGCGTCTTTAAAGGAGCAGTTAAGCAGGGCGGACGAGCAGCTTAAGGAATACAGCAATATGGACGCCACGCTCCGCGAAACCCTGATGGCAACGCAGCAGATGGTGGAGGATTACAAGACCAATGCGCGAAAGGAAGCGGAATTGATTCTGAAAGAGGCCGAGCTTAAGGCCGATACTATGATAAAAGATGCCCAGGAAAAGGTTGTGAAGATACACGAGGATATTGTCGATCTAAAGGGGATCAGGCGCCACTTCAAAGAGGAGATTAAAAGACTTATAGACAGCCATTTCAAGATGCTCGAATTCGATAAGGAGAGGGAAGGGGAGGAAGGTGGCGTATAACGCTTTAAAGGGCATTCAGGACATACTGCCTCCTGATATTCATGTCTGGCAGAGGATAGAATCCGTTGCGAGAGAGATATTTCAAAGATACGGCTTTCAGGAGATAAGGGTTCCAATAATAGAATCCACCGATGTATTTATCAGGAGCATCGGAGAAACAACCGATATAGTCGAAAAAGAAATGTACACGTTTCAGGACAAGGCCGGAAGGAGCATCACAATGCGGCCCGAGGGAACGGCGCCTGCCGTAAGATGCTATGTGGAGCATCATCTCTACAATCTGCCGGTTCCTCAGAAGTTCTTTTATTCCGGCCCCATGTTCAGGTACGAGAGGCCGCAGAAAGGCAGGTTCAGGCAGTTCTATCAGATAGGGGTCGAGGCATTCGGAGTTTCCCAGCCGTCCATCGACGTCGAGGTTATAGCAATGCTCAAAAATCTCCTCGAAGGAATAGGGCTGAAGGAAGTGAAGTTCGAGCTGAATTCCATCGGATGCGAAAAATGCAGACCTGATTACAAGAACGCCCTTTTGAAGTTCTTTGAAAGTAAACTATCCGATTTCTGCCCGGACTGTCAGAGGAGATACAACGCTAATCCTTTGAGGATATTGGACTGCAAGGTAGAGCGGTGCATAGAGCTTAGAAAAGGAGCGCCTGCCGTAGCAGAACATTTATGCGGCGATTGCAGGGAACATTTTACCGGACTCGTATCGAGATTGGACTTAATGAAAATAGCCTATACCTTGAATCCGAATTTAGTGAGGGGGCTCGACTATTACACGAGGACGACCTTCGAGGTAACGACCGAGCATTTAGGGGCGCAGAAGGCAGTGGCGGCAGGCGGAAGGTATGACAGGCTTGTCGAGGAATTCGGCGGACCTTCAACCCCTGCGATAGGTTTTGCGATCGGCATGGAAAGGATTGCGACATTGCTCCAAACTCAGAATTCGGAACTCAGAACTCCTCAACCGAAGGTCTTTATCGCAACTCTCGGAAAAGAGGCGGAGATCGAGGGCTTTAAGATAGCCGAAGATTTAAGGGCCAGGGGTTTCTGGGTAGAGCCGAATTACGCAGGCGCATCCCTGAAAAGCCAATTGAGGAAAGCCGACAGGATCGGAGCGGAAATCGCCTTTATCATCGGCGAAAACGAACTCAAGGCAGGTAAGATTCAGTGGAAGAATCTTAAAAAAGGCGGACAGGGAGAAGTTGAAATAAAAGATATTCCGGCAATTTTAACCGACGACATCCAGACTTCTAATCCTTAGTTTTACTCCAAGTGAATCGGCAATCTCCTTGCATTTCTCGACATCTACGCCTTCCGCAGTTACGACGGTCGCGATGACTTCCGGTATGTATTTATTTGCTTCTTTTATAAAATTCACGACTTCGTTAAAGGCGTTTTTGAACGCGGGATTGCAGATTTTGTTATAAGTTTCTTCGTTTTGAGCGTCGAGGCTTATCGACATCGAATCCACGAGCCCATGCAATTCGGGAAGAATATTTTTTTTATGTATAAGATTTCCGTGTCCGTTTGTGTTTATCCTTACCCTGCCTCCCTTTTCTTTAATCCACGCGGCAACCTCTTTTACGGCGTCAAGCCTGAGCAGAGGTTCTCCGTAACCGCAAAAAACAACTTCTTTATATAAGGCAGGGTCTCCAATCGCCGATTTCAGTTCATCCGCAGAGGGCTCTCCCGCAAGCCTGAGATTATGGCCTTTTACAAAATCGCTGTGAAACTTGATGCAGAAGCTGCATTTGGACGTGCAGCGGTTGGTTATATTCAAATAAAGGCTGTCCCGTATCTTATACGTTATCTCTCCCCGTTCAGGCATGCCTCCGATGCCGAAAAGACGTTTTGCGTTAAGAGTCGTAATCCTGTCGATATCCTCAAGCGATACTCCCCGGAGTTTTGCGATGAACTCTGCCGTATGCTTCACAAAAGCCGGCTCGTTCCGTTTGCCCCTGAAAGGCTCCGGCGCAAGATACGGGGCATCCGTTTCGATAAGCAGATATTCGTCGGGTATGACCTTAGCTATTTCCTGAATCTGCAATGCCTTTTTAAAAGTTATTGTTCCGGCGAATGAAATATAAAGCCCCATCTCCATTGCCTTTTCCGCGGTTTCCATATCTCCGGAAAAGCAGTGCAGGACGCCCTTTGAAACGCGAGACTCCTTAAGGATTTTCAGAGTATCCTCCTTTGCCTCCCTGCTGTGGATAATGGCCGGCATGCCCGATTCAACGGCATAGCCAAGCTGTTTTATAAAGATTTCTTTCTGAACATCACGGGGCGAATGGTCGTAATGATAATCGAGGCCTGTCTCTCCGATTGCAACTACCTTAGGATTTTTTGCCCACGCTTTTATTTGATTGAATATATTGTCGTTAAAATCCTTTGCGTCATGGGGATGGATGCCTACGGACGCGTAAACAAAATCGTATTTTTCCGCAAGAGCAACCGCGCCCTTACTGCCCTCAAAATCGGAGCCTATGGTTATGACCGCCTCTAAATTTTCCTTAGCCCTTTTGATGACATCTTCCCTGTCGTCGTCAAACGGCCTCATTTCAAGATGGCAATGCGTATCTATCATTATGCGGTATTACGCCCCGAATTTTTTCAGCCTCAATGCATTTGCGAGCGCAAGGGGCATTAGATTTACCGTCGGGAAGATGCCGAGTTCTCCTTTTGTGCATTCGCGCTCCGAAAAGCCGGAACATAACCCGCCGAGCACATACGGCGATTTTATAAGCACAGGCACAGGATGCCAGCTATGGCCTTTCATCAAAGCAGGCGTAGAGTGATCGCCTGTAATCATAAGCACGTCCGGCTTTAAATCGAGTATCTGCGGCAGGAGTTTATCGAATTCCTCAATCCTTGCGGCCTTGCCCTCAAAGTTGCCGTCTTCGCCGTATGAATCTACCTTTTTTACATGCACAAAGAAAAAGTCGTAATCGTTATACTCCTGCTTTAAAAAATTGATCTCATCTTCAACGGTTCCCTCGATCGCGGGGGTGTCCATATGCACAAGCCTTGCCAATCCCCGGTACATCGGATAATTGGCGACCGCAAGCGCTTTCAGTCCAAAGGCATCTTCAAATGCAGGGATGTGCGGCATTACGGCAAACCCCCTTGTGAGAATAAAATTAGCCTTTTCCTCATTCTTCAATATTTCATGCGCCCTGCCGATTATTTTTTCCGCGACCTTCGATACCTTTTCGGCGCTCTTTGACAGAGGAATCGGAGGGATCGGAGCCTTTCCTTCTCTCTGCGGGTCGGTATCGGGAATCATTGCCGCGTCATGCTCCAGCGCGGACGGAAATCTCAACCTCACCGCAAAGCGGTGCTCCATTCCGGGCGCAAAGATTATTTCCGCGTCGTCAATCTTTTTTATTTCCGCCTGCAACTTTTCCGTGAGTTTTTTAGTTTGTTCTGTGGGCATTCTGCCTGCCCTTCGGTCTATGACAATTCCGTCCTTTATAGTCGCGTAATTACATCTCACCGCCACGTCGGTATTTTTTATCTCAACGCCGAGGCCGAGCGCTTCGAGTATGCCGCGGCCTATCTGGAATTCCTGCGGATCGTATCCGAAAAGCCCGAGATGTCCGGGACCGCTGCCGGGAGTAACGCCGTAAGCAACAGGGACATGCAACCCGCACGCGGATTCCCTCGCAACCGCGTCGAGGTTAGGCGTATCGGCAGCTTCAAGCTCGGTCTTGCCGTTAATCGGAAGTCCGCCGAGCCCGTCGAGGACAACGAGAATTATTTTCGTATCGTTTTTCTGCACCAAAGGTTTTATCAGTTTTTGCATTGCAGTCTCCTTAAAACATAGGATGTAAAAATGATAATGCAAGAATACGGCTTTTAGCAACTGCATTATAAAGACAAGGTTAAACTTGACGATTAAAGAAGATTTTTTGTATTGTATCTGTCTGATTTAATGTGGGCCGTTAGCTCAGTTGGTAGAGCAGCTGACTCTTAATCAGCGG
>Ga0209317_1000582_pt1 | contig 41539 bp, 36 predicted proteins | sample RifGroB2_FD_183994 | JGI IMG/M metagenome (GOLD analysis project Ga0209317, IMG submission 183994) | Soil microbial communities from Rifle, Colorado, USA - Groundwater B2 (SPAdes) (version 2) | ecosystem: Environmental > Terrestrial > Soil > Unclassified | place: Rifle, Colorado | collected... | reverse complement strand
CGACTTGGCGGCCTCACGGCTCTCGCTTTGGATGTTGGTGATGATCTTGGCGATCTCCTTGGTGGAGGTGGCTGTTTTTTCCGACAGCATTTTCACCTCGTCGGCGACTACGGCGAATCCGCGCCCGTGCTCGCCGGCGCGGGCCGCTTCAATGGCAGCATTGAGCGCCAAGAGCTTGGTCTGGTCTGCAATATCCTCGATCAGGTTGATGATCTCCCCGATCTGGGCCGAGGATGATTCCAGGCGCCCCACCGTTTGGAGGGTTTTCACCACGTTCTCTCTGACCATCACAATGCTGTTGCAGGCGCCGTCTACGACGCTCATACCTTCATTCGCCGCTTGATCTACCTGCACCGAATAGCCGGCGGCCTGGTGAGTGTTCCCCGCCACCATATTAAGCGTCGCAGCCATCTGCTCGGCGGCCACCGCAACCGATTGTGAGCGCTCCTTCTGGTCGGCTGCAGAGATGACCGTCTGTGCGGTCCGGTTCGAGACCTGGCATAGCGAGATGGAGATATTTTCCGCCAGTTGGTAGAGCACGGTGATGGTTTCCCGCAGTTTCATGACCAGGTGATTGATATGCCCGGCCAACTCGCCGATCTCGTCATCGGAGCGAACCGGTATCTCCTTGGTCAGATCGCCCTCTCCTTCCGCGATATCCTTGAGCTTTGACGAGAAGAACTGGATGTCCCGGACAATCGTCCTTTTGAAAAACAGGTACATGCAGAGCATCATGACCACGAAGAAAACAAGCCCGGCGCCGACCAGTATCCAGATCATCCGAAGCGCGTTCTGGTAGCCATCCTCCAGCGAGGAAGTGAGCAGCAGGGCACCGAGATATTTGTCGCCGGCATCGTGGCACTGCTTGCAGCGCTCTTCGTTAACAAAGGGGACCACGGCCCGCAAGGTATGGATGCCATCCTCAACCTGCCTTGACTCCACGCGTTTACCGGTGGAGAGGGCCTTGACAACCTCCTCGTTGGCAGCGCCGCCAGAGGATGCGCTCTCCTTCCCCTCTTTGTTGTAAATCTTGAGAGCGAAACCGAAATTCTGTTCCTTGGCGGCCTTGGCGAGGTTCAGCACAGCCGTGGAATCGTCCTTCATCATGAACTCGGAGACCTCGTTGATGATCACCGTGGACATGGTCCGGCTGTTTTTCTCCTGTAAATCCATGCTTGACTGGTACTGAAGCCACAGGGCCAGCAGCCCAACGATGGTGATCCCGATCATAAGGTTGATTCCTATGATAGCCAGGATTTTGTGCATGAGCTTGTTCTTAAACATCGGTCCTCCCATGGGTTAAACACGCGCTGATGTGTTTACAATATCGGCATGGGGTGCCTGGACTTTAATAAACATCTTCGAAAATTGCACTAGAGAGAATAAATTACAGTAACCCAATATCGCAAAGACAGTTGCAGCAACACATCTGCCATCTAAAAATTAGCCATGACCAATAAACACCACCTGAGATGCGCTCTCACCAATAAACCTGATTGCCAATAGGTTCCGATTACCAATGGATCGAATTTTTAATAACAGTGTAGGCTGCCGACAGCAGTCCCAACCCTTAAAACGCAAAGGTTGATATTGGTCAAGAATGAATTGGCAGGATCATGATATGCTTTGACTATCAAGGTTTAGGGGGCGGCTATGAACGAAATACAGCACCAGGAACTGTGCCGGCAACTAGTGCAGGCATGCAACGACGCGATCATTCACTCCGACCGGGAAGGCACCATTCGGCTCTGGAACACGGGCGCCGAGCAGATGCTTGGTTTCAGCGCCGAGGAGGCCATCGGACAGTCGCTCGACATCTTCATCCCGGAAAATCAGCGAGCCCGGCATTGGGAGGGGTATTTTAAGGTGATGGAGACGGGGCTTACCCGGTACGCGAAGGAGTTGCTCGCGGCCCCGGCCATTCGCAAAGACGGCACCCGCATATCTACCGAGTTCTCCATGACCATCATCAGGGATGCAGCAGGCGAGATTGCAGGGACTAGCGCGGTAATGAGGGATGTTACGGCTCGCTGGCAGAAGGAAAAAGCACTAAAGTCACGACTCGCGGAACTGGAGAAGCAGCTCGCCGGTGCATGAGTTTCAAGATAAAGAGCGAGTGCCGGTCTCGGCAGGAGACGCATAGATAAGAAGCGTTGCATCTGAAAAGGTAACCTGATTATGGCTCATCTTCCGCTGCAAGATCCCCCTCCCCTCAAGGGGAGGGTCGGGGTGGGGATGGGTCGAATTCGGCGCCCAAAACAACCCATCCCCCTCCTGACCTCCCTCTTGACTTGTCAGCCATAGCCTTGGCGAAGCCTGAAGGGGGATGAACTTGGACCGCGGAAGATCAGCAGTAATCGGGAAAGGTAAAGAGCGCGAAGGAGAGATCCTTGGCGCTCTTTTTGCGACCTGCAACCGACGATTTAGAGTGCTCTGCGAATCTGCAGCAGGGGGACCGCAGCACGCTAGCTGATCTTCTCCGAGAGATAATTCTGCACCCCAACCTGCGCTATCTGGTCCAACTGAGCTTCTATATCATCGATATGCTGTTCTTCCTGGGCCAAAATTGACTGCAACAGATCGCGGGTGCCGTTATCTCCCAGCTCCACAGCGATCCGGATGCTCTCGTTGTAGCCACGGATGGCAGACTCCTCCGCAGCATGATCGAACTGGTGCATCTTCGGGACCTCGCCTCCAATGTGAATCGGATCGAGCCTGCTGACCACCGGCCTTCCCTCAAGAAACAGTATCCGCTCAATGAGCTTCTCGGCGTGCTTCATCTCGACGATGGCCCGCTCCCGTATCATCGAGTGGAGTTTGCCGTAGCCCCAGTTCTCACACATCTCCGCGTGCACCATATACTGGTTGGTCGCGGTCAACTCTTCGGCCAGGCGCACATTTAGCTGTTCGATGACCCTCTCGTTTCCCTTCATGAATGACCTCCTTTTGATGTAATGGCCTTGCGGCCGCCCAATCATTCAACCCTTAAAGCAAGAGGCACCTCCTGCTCATTAGATTGGCACCGATTAACGAAAGTAAGATTATACCTTTGAAAGCTGAGTTGGCAATAAAGCGAAACAGCGCCAAAGCTTCAGCAATAAGCAAGGCATCAGGGCTTTAGAGGACATCATTACAGGGGTGCCAAAGGGGAGATTTAAGCAGCAGTTTCAGGTTAGGCAGGAAGGAGTGAGTGGCGGTTTCGACTGCAACTATAAGGAGGATCATGTAGGAGCGGCATTCTTGCCGCGATTCTCTGCAGCAGCTCATGTGCAGAAATACCCTCAGGTAAAGAGGAAAGTGGCATATCAGTCGATCCGAACTGACTGACATGCCACGATTGGAGTTTCGCCTTACGAACTGACAGGTTCGCCTAATCCGATCCTGCCGGCACGGCAGCCGCGGGCACAGATTCTATAGCGTCCCCTTCGGCGTCATCGGAAGCCGCGTTATCCGCGGGAAGCAGCAGGTTCAACAGGATGGCGGCGATACCGCAAAGGCTCACGCCATGCAGATGCTGCCCCCCGATAGTCACGCTCAACCCGCCAATGCCAAAGACAAGCACCAGTGAAACGATGATCAGGTTGCGGGGACGATGCATGTCGACCCGGGCGTGGATCAGGGTATTGAGGCCGACTGCCGCGATGCTGCCGAAGAGCAGCATCATAATACCGCCCATGACCGGCACCGGGATGGATCGCAGGATGGCGTTGAACTTGCCGAAAAAGGCCATGACGATGGCAAATCCCGCAGCCCAGGTCATGATGACCGGATTGTAGCATCGGGTAATCATGACTGCGCCGGTTACTTCGGCGTAGGTGGTCACCGGCGGGCCGCCGATGAGAGCTGCGCAGCAGACCGCAAGGCCATCGCCCAGCATGGTGCGGTGCAAACCGGGACTTTCCGTATAGTCCTTCCCGGTCACGGCGCCGATGGCGACCACGTCCCCGACATGCTCTATGGCAGGGGCGAGAGCCACCGGAATCATGAACAGTACCGCGGCCCAGCTCCATTGCGGCGCCACCAGCTGAGGCACCTCGATCCAGGGCGCGGCCGCAATTTTGCTGAAATCGACCAGCCCCAGACACATGGAGAGTAGGTAACCTGCGGCAACGCCGGAAAGGACCGGAAGCAACCGGAAGATTCCTTTGGCGCGAGTGGCTACCGCGGCGGTGGTGGCAAGCGAGACTGCGGCTATGATCAGCGCGGTATTGTAATCGACCAGAACAGCCTTGCCATCGCCGGTTTTCCCCATTGCCATGTTCACCGCAACCCCGGCAAGTCCCAGTCCGATCACCATGATGATCGGTCCCACGACAACCGGCGGCATGATGCGGTGCACGAACTGCACGCCGCGCAGATAGATGACCAGGGAGAGCACCAGGTACATCAGGCCTGCTGCGAACAACCCGCACATGGTGGCGGGGAGGCCCCAGGTCTGGGTGCTGTAGATGATCGGTGCGATGAAGGCGAAGGAGGAACCAAGAAAGATGGGAACCTGCCGACCGGTACAGAGTTGGAAGATGATGGTGCCAAGGCCGGCGCCAAGGAGAGCCATACTCGGGTTAAGCCCGGTGAGGATCGGTACCAGTACCAAAGCCCCGAAGGCTACGAAAAGAATCTGTGCCCCGGAGAGCGCCTGGCGCCATACCGGCTCTTTTACTTCAGTCATGCAAAAACCCTCTCTATTTCATAAATTTGTTATCGACGAACTCCACTCCCCTTCCGGCTAGACGGAGATCACTTGGTGCCGAAAATCTTGTCGCCTGCGTCGCCCAGTCCGGGGATGATATAGCCGTGCTCGTTCAACTTCTCGTCGATGGCGGCAACGTAGATATCCACTTCAGGATAAGCGGTGGAGAGTCTGGCGAGTCCCTCGGGCGCCGCCACCAGGCAAAGAACCCGGATTTGCAGGCAGCCGTTCTTCTTCAGCATTTCAATAGTGGCGGCAATGGATCCGCCCGTTGCCAGCATGGGGTCGATGATCAGGGCAAGCCTCTCGTCCAGGTGGCCGACGAACCTCTCGAAATAGCTATGCGCCTCTAGCGTCTCCTCGTTACGAGCAAGCCCCACCACGCTCACCTTAGCGTTTGGGATCATGCCGAGCACACCTTCCAGCATGCCGATGCCGGCGCGCAGGATCGGCACGACCGTTACCTTCTTCCCTTTTATCTGCTGGATGCTGACACGGCTTCCGTCCCAGCCATTGATCACCCTATCTTCCAGCTGAAAATCCTTGCTTGCCTCATAGGCGAGCAGGCACGCCACTTCCGCCGTCAGCTCGCGAAACTTCTTAGTGCTGATATCGACCTCGCGCATCAGTCCGATCTTGTGCTTTACCAGAGGGTGGTTAATTTCATAAACGCTCATCTACTCTCCCGTGCCATTTTTGACCCTGGCAAACTTTTGTTGCCTACAATACCGGAATCTTCTTAGACAATGCAACATCGTTAAAGTTAAACCTGACCAACGAGACCCTGTTGCAGAGGGGGCGGGTATCCAAGGGTGAGACAGGGCACCCGGAAGTGGCGCCGTAATAGAAATACGAGCGACAAAAAGGAGCTCAAAGGCTTTTCACCCTCTCCCCAGCCCTCTCCCATCAGCCTTCGCCAAAAGCTACGGCTGACAGGTCAAGGGAGAGGGGGAGCTTGTGCAGTTTGCGGAAGATTACTCTCGTTCCCAAGCTCCAGCTTGGGAACGTACTGCCCCAAGAAGCTCCGCTTCGCCTCATGCAAAGCTGGAGCTTTGCCGGCATGGCATTCCCAAGCAGGAGCTTGGGAACGAGAGGGAACGAGAGGGTAGAGAGGGTAGAGAGGATTTGGCCTCTAGCTCCTCTCTATCCCTTAATGGGATTCGGCCTTTTGCCCCCCTCCCTTTATGGGAGGGGCTGGGGGAGGGTGAGCCGTCGGGTTACGCGATGAGGCTGCTAGCCCCAACCTACGAATATATAGGCAGTGGAGTTCAGGTGGGGGATGCCGACCTGCACCAGGAGCGGGAAAGAGAACGTGGTGACCAGCGAGGGGAATCAGCGGAACCGGAGCGCGAGCGTCATATAGGCCGCGTAGGTGAGTATCAAAAGGGTGGCGATCAGGCAGAGATTGGCCATTAAGCGGTGAATTGCCTTTTCCGGGCGTCGCTCGCGGTACCCCAGGAGCATGGCGAGCAGTGCTCCGCCGACGATTCCGCCGCCGTGCGCCCAGTTGTTGATCCCTGGCATCACGAGGCCGAACAGCACCAGGCTGACCAGCCAGCCGCTCACCTCGCGAGAAACCGCGGCGCCGTAATTGCCGCCACGGCTCTTGCCAAAGAAAAAGAGTGCGCCGATCAGGCCGCAAACCGAAGCCGACGCACCGATGGTGAACGCGATCCCGGCAAGGCAGGAGGCAAGGTAGCCGCTTACCCCGCTCAGGGTATAGATGATGAACATGCGGCTCGCCCCGAACTCGGAGCTGACCCACGGCCCGATCTGGCGCAACGCCATCATGTTGAACAGGATGTGCAGCAGTCCGCCATGCAGGTAGCTTGCGGAGATCAGCGTCCAGAAACGGCCGAGCTCCAGCACCGGCACCGTGCCGCTGGCCCCGAGCAGCAACAGGCTATTCTGGTCCGGGGAGAGGAAACTGAGCGGATTGCCGCTAAAACCGCGATGTCTGCTCATGTATAGGGATAGGAGGTAGTAAATGACGTTGGCCGCTATGATACCCTTCACCAGCAAGTCGCCATACTGATCGGGCGTTACCAACGACTTCGCTTGCTTGGCACCGCACCACTCGCAGGCAGATTGCGTGTCTTCCATCGGTCTGCCGCAACTTGGGCAGGATGTGGAGGTTAAAACCATCAGGTGTACCCCTTGGGTGGAATTTTGCCCACTGTAACATCTCAGTGAGAAAACAACAATAACAGGCAGAACAGCAGTTACAAATACAATGACAGTAGCGATGTCTCTATTTAAAAGTCACTGAGAGTGCTGCGCAACAGATTGCGACTCTGGTCAACCATGATAGATTATAGCTGTCAAATTTAGGACTGATCGTGCGTCTACTTCCCCAGGCTCAACTTCACCGTAACAAGCTCAACTTCATTATTCAGGTGCGACTATGACAGAGATAACTCTTGACGATTTCGGCCCCTCCAAAGTGGTTCAGCTATATTCCGCCAAAGAAGGGGTGCGTGCTGTCGTGGTGGTCGACAACACCGCCCTGGGTCCGGCTCTGGGCGGCGTCCGCATGTCGCCAACCGTGACGGCGCAAGAGGTCTGCCGTCTGGCTCGCACCATGACCCTGAAAAACTCAATAGCCGGGCTGCACCACGGCGGGGCCAAAGCCGGGATCATGGCAGACCCCAACGACCCCAGGAAGGAGCGGATCTTTCGGATCTTTGCCAGGATGATGCGCGACCTCACCGAGTACATCCCCGGTCCGGACATGGGGTGCGACGAGACCTCCATGGCCTGGATCCATGACGAGACCGGCAGGTCGGTCGGGCTTCCGGAAGAGTTGGGCGGATTGCCGCTGGACCGGCTAGGAGCCACCGGTTTCGGAGTGGCGGAATGCGCCGAGATAGCGGCGTCCTTTGCCGACATCAAACTCAGCGGCGCCCGGATCGCCATCGAAGGGTTCGGCAGCGTAGGAAAGGCCGCAGCCCGCTTCCTGGCAGCCAAGGGAGCGATCCTGGTGGCCGCGTCCGATTCGCGGGGAGCGCTGCATGTTCCTGAAGGGATAGACGTCGACCGACTGATCGAGGTAAAGCAAGAGACCGGAAGTGTAGCAAACTACGGAGGGGGAACCCGGAGCATCCCGAACGACGGGATTTTCGGGATAGATTGCGACATCCTGATCCCTGCTGCGGCCCCTGATGTGATTCACGGGGGAAATGCCGGCATCATCAGGGCGCGCCTGATCCTGCAAGGCGCCAACATCCCGGCCACCGCACAGGCGGAAGCAAGTCTGCACGCGCGCGGCGTTCTGATAGTTCCCGATTTCATTGCCAACGGCGGCGGGGTCATCATGGCAGCCATGGAGTACGCCGGCAAAAACCAACAGGAGGCGTTTGCTGCCATCGCTGAGCGAATCAGGAAGAACACGCAACTGGTACTGGAAAAGTCGGCACGTGAACAGACCCTGCCCCGGCTAGCGGCAGACAGCCTGGCGCGGGAGCGAGTCGTTCGGGCTATGAGCTACCGGGATTTCTAGAAATTTACCCACATTGGATGAAGAGTAAAGCGGGATCTTCCAGGTAACGAAGCACCTTCCCGAGGAAACGGGCCGCATAGGCCCCATCGGTTGCCCGGTGATCAAAGGTGAGCGAGAGCGGCAGGATCTTCCTGATGGCGATCTCGCCGCGGTAAACCCAGGGACGCTCGACGATGCGCCCGAAGCCGAGGATGGCGACATCGGGCCAGTTTATGATGGGAGTGGCAAAGGTGCCGCCGAAATGCCCGTAGTTGGTGATGGTGAAACTGCTGCCCCGCAGATCTTCCAGCGAAATAGTCCGCTCGCGCGCCTTGCGACCCAGTTCCTGTATCGCCTCTGCCAGCTCGATGATGCTCTTCTTGTCGACATCCCGAATCACCGGAACCATCAAACCTTCAGGCGTGTCCACGGCTATCCCGAAATTGTAGTGCTTTTTGAGGATGATATTCTGGGCATCGTCGTCGATGGTAGCGTTCAGCAGCGGATGTTCCCTGAGGGCATGCTGGGCCGCCTTCATGAAAAAGGGGAGAAAGGTGAGGTGCGTGCCGCGCGATTCGACCTCGCTCTGCTCCCGGCCGCGCAACTCCCAGATCTCCGTGATGTCAGCCTCTTCCATGCTGGTGACGAAGGCCGTGGTTCGTTGAGAGGCCAGAACATTGCGGGCGATGGTGCGCCGCAGGCCTCGCAGCGGCAACGTCTCCTCCGTCCCGGTCGGCGCCGACGGCTGCCGGGGCGCCGCTCCCTGCCGATCCAGATCCTCAGGGGTAATGCAGCCGCGCGGACCGCTCCCTTTGACCGCCGCCAGATCGATCCCCCTCTCCCGCGCCAGTTTTCGAACCAGTGGCGTGGCGAGCCCGGCAAAGCCCTCTCGGGCGGCGGGAGCTTGCTCTCTGGTGGCAGCAGGCGCCTGCTCTTCCGCCTCGGGAAGTGATCCGACGATGCCTACCGAAGGCGGCCGCGATGGAGGTTGCTGAGCCTCAGCCGCCTCAGCCGCCTCAGTCCCTTGAGTCGCTGAGTGAGCCTGCTGAGTTTGGGAAGCCTGACCACCCTGGCTGGCCTCTTCCTGTTTTAAAATAATGCTAAGGAGCGTCTCGCCGACTTTGACGGTCTCCCCTTCCTGCTTATGAATACGGCCGACCATGCCGGCACGAGGCGAGGGAACCTCCACAACAGCCTTATCCGTCTCCACCTCCAGCAGGGCCTGGTGCTCAGCTACCCGGTCTCCTTCCGAGACCAGCCATTTGCGCAACTCTACTTCAGCAATCCCTTCACCCAGATCTGGAAGCTTAAACTCAAAAGACATAGCAGGCCCCTTATTTATATGCTGCCTAATACTTCAAGACCTCTTCCAGTGCGGCATGAATCTGCTCCGAGCTCGGCAGATACTGATCGATGAGCTTTGCCAGGGGAACCGGCACGTCCGGAGCCGTGACCCTCAAGATGGGCGCCCGCAGATATAGTATCGCCTCTTCGGCAATGGTAGCCGCGATCTCCGCACCGAAGCCGCAGGTTTTCACCGCCTCATGCACGATGACGGCGCGGCCGGTCTTCTTCACCGAACTAAGGACCGCCTCGACATCGAAGGGATTCAGCGTCAGGAGATCAATCACCTCCGCATCGATATCTCCCAGCGACTTGAGCACCCGCTCCAACATGCTGCCCCAGGCAATGACGGTCACGGCCCCCCCGGCGCGCGCCACTCGTGCGCGGCCGATCTCGATGGTGTAGTCACCCTCCGGCACCTCCTCCCGCAGCATTCGGTAGAGCCGGGTCGGTTCGAGAAAAAGCACCGGATCGGGATCGCGCAGGGCCGCAAGCAGAAGCCCCTTCGCGGTGTAGGGACCGGACGGGACCACCACCCTGAGACCTGGGATGTGACAAAAGATCGCCTCGGTGCTTTCCTCGTGCAACTCGGGCGCCTTGATCCCGCCGCCGTACGGGGTCCGCACCACCATCGGACAGGTGTAGCGCCCGCGAGAGCGGGAGCGGATCCGCGCCGCATGCGCGAACAACTGCTCGAAGGCCGAGTAGGTGAACCCCATGAACTGGATCTCCGGGACCGGACGCAGCCCATAGGCGGCCATGCCGATGGCAGCGCCCATGATGGCCGATTCCGAAAGCGGGGTGTCCAGCACCCTCTCGGCCCCGAACCGGTCCTGAAGACCCTCAGTGACCCGGAACACGCCGCCGTCCCGCCCCACGTCCTCCCCCAGAAGCATGACACGGTCGTCGCGCGCCATTTCATCGCCCAGCGCCTGGTTGATCGCCTGCACCATATTTAATTGTGCCATGTCAGCGTACCTTCCTTTGCTCCGCCTGACGCGGGCTTAGCGTCGCCAAGGCATCCTCGAACATTTCAGCCGGGGCCGGCGCAGGGAACGCCTCCATCTCCTGCACCGCTGCATCGATGATTGCAGTCATCCGGGCTTTTACCTCGCCCCCTTTTTCAGCGCTCCATTGTCCGCGATTGGCGAGGAAGCGCTCCAGCCTCAGGATAGGGTCCTTGCCGCGCCAGGAGACCACCTCCTCCGCTGAGCGGTAGCGGCCGGCATCGTCGGCCGTGGTATGATCGGCCATTCGGTAGGTGAGGCACTCGATGAAGGTAGGGCCGCCGCCGCTGCGTGCCTTGTCGAGGGCAAGCTGCGTTGCGCGATATACGGCGAAGACATCGTTGCCGTCCACCTGAACCCCCTCGAAACCGTAGGCAATCGCCTTTTGCGCCAGCGTTGCCGAGGCGGTCTGGCCCCTGAGAGGAACCGAGATGGCCCACTGGTTGTTCTGGCAGATGAATACCACCGGGAGCTTGAACACCCCGGCCATGTTGAACCCTTCGTGGAAGTCGCCCTTCGAGGTGGCACCATCCCCGAAATAGCAGATTGCGGCAACGGGGTCGCGCCGGTAGCGGGCTGCCAGGGCGGCGCCCACCGCCTGCGGGATCTGGCTCCCCACGGCGACGCAGAAGGGGAAAATATTCAATCGCTCCGGCACCTTCTGGGCGCGCTCGTCGCCGGTCCAGTACTGGAGGAGTTGCGGGATCGGATACCCAAGGAACAGGTGCACGCCCATCTCGCGAAAGGAGGGGAAGATCCAATCGTCCGCTGAGAAGGCAAAAGCGCTTCCCACTTGAGCGGCCTCCTGTCCGGTAATCGGCGGATAGGTGCCCATACGCCCCTCTCGTTGCAGAGCCACGGCGCGCTCATCGAAGGTCCGTGCCAACACCATGGCCTCGTACATACGCCAAATGTCCGCGTCCGATAGTTGCGGCATGAGGGCCTGATCCAGTTCCCCTAGCTCATTAAGGACGCTCAGACGCCGAACTTCAAAACTGGCAAGTAATTCATCTGACATGGTAAAGGGCCCTTTCCAAAGGGTGGGATAATTCAATTAGAAGAGTTTAGACGCACCCTCATCTGATGTCAAAGCCCTCCCTGACATCAATCAGCGGAATCGCCGGCACATGAGAGCTGCGCTGAACCTTGCTAATCCTCAGCCACTCCGCCACCCTAAGCCTGACTCAGCAACCCCTGTTCGCCTGGGAACATTTAATGAATAGATGACATGAGCAGACTAATTAGCCAATTCCACAAACCGACTCCAGAAACTAAACCCTCGCCCACCCCGCCTCCGCGCTGAACCGCTACGGCGCGCTAGCGGGAGAGGGTGCCCGAAGGCGGGTGAGGGAGCTTCGATGTTGCCAGCAACCAAGCAGGCCTCTCCATCGCAGCGGCCTTCCTTATTTAACATTAAGCCTTCTTCTTAATTTTCCCGTAGATCACCGGCACTAGTGCGAAAAGCCCAAGAAGCGCAAAGGAGCCAAGGACGCGCGGCGACGCGACATCGCTCAAAGAGTTGATGGTGGCTAGGCTCGCCCCCGCGTTAACGAAGACAAAGCCGCCCGGGATGATGCCGATCAAGGTCGCTGCCGCGAAGGTTCTGATCGGCAAGTGCGTCAGGCCGGCCGCCAGGTTGATCAGGAAAAAGGGAAACAACGGCACCAGGCGAAGAAATAGCAGGTAGTTGAATCCACGCGTCTGCAACTCCCGATTCAGACCTTCGAGTTTGGGGCCGAACTTGTGGAGGATCATGTCGCGCAGAAGATATCGAGTCACTAGAAAGGCAAGGGTGGCGCCGATGGTGGCCGCGATGACAGCGTAAAGCGTTCCGAGGATAGAGCCGAAAATGGCTCCGGCAGCAAGTGAAAGAATCGCAGCGCCCGGAAGAGAAAGCGCTGTCTGCAGGATGTAGATTGCCATGAATCCGGCGACCGTAATCAGCTTGTGCGCTTCGTAGTAGTTCGAAAGGGACTGCTGGTTCTCTTTGAGCGCGGCGAGGGTGAGAAAACGCCCCAGATCAAGGTAGAAGAAGAGCCCCACAGCCAAAACGGCGGTGAGGAGCAAGACGGTTTTTTTCATGTTCATGTGCAGTAGCTCCGGAAAAGATGATCTTGTGGAAATAGTCCAGCAAAGCGGTTAAAGAACATCAGTTACCGCCCTCAAGTAATAAGCGTGCATCACCTTTTCAGGGAGCATCAAAAAGTCCCCCTTTGACAAAGGGGGGTTTAGGGGGATTTGCCTTCAGCTGCAAAGTTGCTCTCTGATGAACATCTCTCACCTGGGCCGCATGGTATTACCAACAAGCCGCTCTAACAAGTATTTTCTGGCAATTGTACCCAGGTAGTGACAGAAGCGACGACCAACTGACAGTTGTGGGATCTTGCCTTACTGCCTTACCGTCGACCGGCGCGATTATAATCTGCATAGCCCCTAAACAAGACGACTCTTCTTCACAAGCACCTCACATTGACAAAATAAAACCCAGCAAAACCAAACAGTACAGTGAAAAGTCCGAAAGATTATAGCAGTGCAGTTTCAGATGAAATGGGTTATCATTTTCACGAACGGACACGAGGCACCTGCAGCCTTAGAAGGTTTCGCACTGCCAAAAGGTGGTAGCGGATCGTTCTCGCAGAAAACAGCTGAGGGAGCATAGAAGATGACGGGCCTATCTATATCCAGGATGCGGGTTTTTATCTCACCCGGAAGAGCAGACGTGCCGCGTTGGAAAGCATAGGCCGTAGCTCAGAGAAGGGCTTTGGTGCCAAGAGGAGGAGCAGATGAGAGATGAACCCGCGGGAACGCGCGCCCAAAGGAGTCGGGAGGAGCCAGACAGGTTTAATCCAAAAGCCTTACGCCATCCCAAGCCAGCCCCAACGGAGTTGAAGTCATGCGACTCCTGCGAAAATGTGACAGCAGCCTTGGCAATGTACACCGACCTCTATGAGCTCGCCCCGGTCGGCTACTTTACCATTGACGACGCCGGGGTGATCCGGGCAGTGAATCTCACTGGCACAACTCTCTTAGGCATGGAACGGGCTCGACTCATCGGCATCAAACTCGAGCGCCTGATCAGCAGTGATACCCGGCCGGCACTCGCTTCTCTTATTTCGAAAATGGCAAGCGACGGGGGCAAAGGGACCTGTGATGTATTACTGCTGAGAAACCGCCAGAAACCACTCTTTGTTCGCATCGAAGCAGTCTCCTGTGGATCCAGGCAGGAAAAGCGGCTGGCAGTTCTCGACATCTCCGATCGCAAGACGTCTGAACAGGCGTTACTGGCTTCCGAAGCCCGCTACCGCAGACTGTTTGAAACCGCCAAAGACGGTATCATGATAGTCGACGCGGAGACAGGGGCAATAACCCAGGTGAATCCGTTCCTTGAGGAACTGCTAGGCTATTCAAGGGAAGAGTTACTGGAAAAACCGCTCTGGGAGATCGAGCCTTTCAAATCTGTTGCCGCCAACCAAGCGGACTTCGAGGCACTGCAGCACCGGGATTACTTTCACCAGGAAGATCTGCCGATGTTCACCAAGGACGGCCGGCGGCTGGCGGTCGAGGTGATGAGCAACAGCTATCAGGCTGAGCGAACCAAGGTGATCCAGTACAACATCCGCGACATCACTATCCGCAAGCATGCGGAGGATGCGCTTTTAAAAAGCGAGGAGCAGTGCCGCACCATCGTCAGTAATATCAACGAGTATGTCTACAGCGTGCGCTTCGAGGACGGCACCATCAGGTCGATCTATCACAGCCCGAAATGTCTGGAGATCACGGGCTACACTCCCGAGGAGTACTACCAAGATCCTATGTTATGGTTCACCATGATCCACGAGGAAGACCGCAACATGGTGCTTGACTTCTTGAACGGCATTTTCGAAGGCCTGGATCATGAGCCGATCCGGCACCGCATCATGCACAAAGATGGGACCGAGCGCTGGATCCTGAACAACTGTGCGGTACAGAGAGTGGAAAACGGAGGAAAATCGGGAGCCATAGCGCGGCTGGACGGCTTCATCCTCGACATAACCGACCTCAAGCAGGCGGAGGAAAACATCTTTTTCCTCGCGCACCACGACCCTCTCACCAAGCTCCCCAACCGCAGCACGCTATACGCCAGAATCGAACAGGTTCTTTCCGTGGCTCAGAAAGCCAGGAAAAGCGTGGCCCTGCTATTTCTGGATATCGACGGATTCAAGCAGATAAATGACTCGCTGGGACATGACATAGGCGACAGGTTGTTGCAATCGGTCGCCAGGGGACTTAGTGATTGCACGCGTTCCTGCGACGTGGTGTCGCGGTTGGGAGGCGATGAATTTGTCGTAGTGCTATGGGACTGCGGAGTGGCCGAGACAACCTTGGTGGCTGAAAAGATCATCACCTCCGGCTTCGCCATAGAAGAGAGCAATGTGGTAGCCAATACCAGCATAGGCATCAGTCTTTATCCCGATGACGGCAGCGACTATCTGGCTCTGCTAAAGAACGCCGATATCGCGATGTATCATGCCAAGAAATCCGGCGGCAAGAATTTCCAGTTTTTCACCCACAAGTTAAACGAAATGGCTCACCAGCGCTTCGCGACAGAGTTGGAACTGCGCCGGGCCATTGAGCGAAACGAGTTCGTGCTGCACTACCAACCAAAGGTCGATCTGGTTTCCGGCAAATTCAGCGGCATGGAAGCGTTGATCCGCTGGCAGCATCCCGTGAGGGGACTCATCCTGCCTGAGAGTTTCATCAACATTGCAGAGGAGAGCGGCCTTCTTACCCCGATGAGCAAATGGATCATCCTTACCGTTTGCCGGCAGATTCAGCAGTGGCAGCAGCAGGGCATCAAATCAATCTCAGCGGCAGTGAACCTCTCTGCCAGCTTCTTCCAGCACCGTGACTTTGAGGAGACCATAGAGAAGTGCCTTCTGGAAACGGGGATACCGCCCGAGTGCCTGGAGCTTGAACTAACCGAGGCGACCATTATGAGTGACCCGCAGAAGGTACTCGGAAGCATGGCTGCCATGAAAGCCTTGGGGTTGCAGCTATCCATAGACGACTTCGGTATCGGATATTCCAGCTTGAGCTATCTCAAGAAGCTACCGGTTGACAAGCTGAAGATAGACCAATCGTTCATACACAATATAGCCAGCGATCCAGATAACGCTGCCGTTGTGAGGGCGGTAATCAGCATAGGGCGCAGCATGCAGTTAAAAGTGATTGCAGAGGGGGTAGAAAACGCCTCACAACTCGCGTGGCTGCAGGCCGAAGGAAGCGAGGAGGCCCAAGGTTACTACTTCAGCCGTCCGCTCCCTGCCAAAGGGATCACCGCCCTACTGAAGCAGCGGCCCAACTTTCTGCACAACCCCCGCGGAAAACAGCAGAGCCGTCAGCTGTAGAGTGTACCCAGAGATCAGTGTTCATCGCCTTAGTAACCGTCAGGCTAGACCTTAATAAACGTCAGGCTGGAAGATATGGAGAAGGAATCTCCGTACCACCAGCCTGTTCGTGAAAGCATAAAAATCCGCATGGCCACCCCGTAAACCAGGGGCGCCAGTATTTTCCATCTACTTCTTAGGACACCCCCCGCAGGGACAACCTTCGCAGACAGCGCAGCCTTCGCACTCTACGCAGCCGTGATGCGCTCCTCTCCCGTGCTTTCCATGCATCCCTTTGCCGTGCATCCCCCCTTTGCCAGGCATCATGCCGCAGTCCATACCCTGACACCCCTCTATCATGGCGTCCAGGTGCTTAATGACATCCTGTGACGGAATCCGGTCGGCTCTAGCCAGATTCTCCAACTCCCTCAGATGGTTTTTTATGTCCACCAGATGCTGATCCATCATCTTCTGCATGTCACCATGTTCCTTCACGTCCGTCGGCACGTTACGCATCGCTTCAGCGCGGTACCTCTCCATCTCTTCAGTGCTGCGTCTCATCTCGGCAATAGCGGTTCTTGCAAACTCACGCGGCACCGTTTCCCCCTGCCGCGCCACCTTCATGAGCTGATGGCTGAAGGTCATCATGTTGCTGTGATAGGCCATCATCAGCATATGCTGTGGATTAGCCATCATCTCCTTTTTCATCTCGGGGTGTTGCTGCATCATCTGCCTCATCGATCCCGGGGTCTCGTGCGCCTGAACCTGAGTAGAAAAAGCAGGCAGAAAAATCACAAGAGCTGCTATCGCGATTAGCATTCGATTCATAGCTTCTCTCCTTTACGGATTGCTCACCTATCAACCAAGACATTCTCTGCTTTTCGGATTGCTTAATTACCGGCCAAGTTACAGCAAGGCGGGGATGAACATGATTCATTCCCGCCGTTCCGCTTGCTTAGCGGCTGTCCTACAAGGGTCGACGCCCCTGAACCAGGTTAATAACAATAATGATTACAGCGATCACCAGCAGGAGATGGATAAAACCTCCCATGGTATAGCTACTTACCAGCCCAAGCAGCCACATAATCAGCAGTATTACTACGATTGTCCACAGCATGTTATCCTCCTTCGGGTCGCTTTGTCCTCGTCGTTTTTAGTCAAGTCAGACCGACCCTGTTTTTTTCCCCAGCCTTAACCGGGGGTACCGGTACGAATCACTTACCAACCCGAAGCCTTGAGATATTATCCATCAGTCCAAAGACATTCAGGAGCCACACGACTACTACAATAACAACAACGGCATTAAGTATCGATTTGATGGAACCCGCCATCGGTATGTAAGTATTTACCAGCCACAGGAGAACACCGACGACGATAAGAACGAGTACAACCTGTAACAACGGCATGACAGGAAACACCTCCTTTCTGGCGACAGCCTCCTTAAGTGACCTTTATGCTGACCTTTTCGCCTTTGAAGCACCAGATTTCATCCGTAACTCCCGATCACCAGCAGAGCGATCGCAGCCACCGTAGCTGTGATGAAAACAACCTGTCACATGGCCTGTACCGCATGATCTACCGGTGCAGGTCACGTCTTTTGGCTACCTCTTCAGATCCCTTTCCAGATCCTTTTCTGCACTTTTCTCTACATCACCAACTTTTTTCTGTACTTTGCCGGCTATTTTTTCAGCTTTACCTTGATATTCCATAGACGTGCTATGGGTTATCTTTCCAGCGCCCTCTTTCACTTTGCCCTTAACCTCATGCATCGTCCCTTTTACTTGGTCTTTCGTGCTCGGTTTCATAACTTACCTCCCGATCGCGTTCGTTGTAATCATCCCTGAAGTTGTAGTGGTGACTGCGGTCGCTCTGCTGGTCATCGACTCCGTATCTTCGCTCAAAGAACAGTAATTGAAAAGTGTGTGCAAGGAAGTCTACCTGTATAGTCCGATAGTAACATGAATGCAAATTAATCCGAAAGTATTTAGTGAAGGTTCAGCTACCTGCCGTGAGACCGAAACTAGTCCGCTAACAAACCAGTAAAAACTGATCCTAGCCCCAGTGTCACAGCGAAAAAAGAGCAATCACAGCTAGTAGAAAAAATGAGCGTGAAGGTCGGTCTGAGGATCTTGAATTCTTAGCCTCGGCAGTACAGAACTTGCGGGGAGCCATCCTTTTCAATTGTAAAGGCCATGGTAGAATACAAAATTAGCAAATCCTTAAAAATAGAGGCGGGTGTTAGGTAGGAGGGTTTTACTGGGCGGTATATATTGTAGGAGAGTGGCATGGTAGACAGGAATATTGCATATATAAAAACAGAGCCGATCACCCCGACAGCCCCTTGCAGGTATGTGGACGGGCCCCATTACAGGTGCACAATTGAATTAATTGACGGCTCCACCATCATGAGATGCGGTGTAACGGCGCAGCACGCATTAGCCAACGCAGTTGCCTGCTACAAGACCAGCAGCAAGCCGAAGTCTATTGAGCAGCCCCAGGATATCGCAGGTATGTTCGAGTAGAAAATCCCAGTGCTGTCAAAGTGGTTTCTACTGCAGCCTTCATCAGGTACTTCCACCTAACCCAAACTGCTGATGCGTAGTTCACAGAAGTTAACTGAGGATCGATCGGAAGGAAGGTAGGAGCTTTAAGATCGGGGAGAGCTGAGGTTGACGGCAAGGGGACTGCAAAAGAAGACACTTAATAAAGAGGACGACACAACAAGAAAAGGGATCAGCTATTGCTAGCTGACCCCTCATTCTTTTAAGTGGTGCCCAGAGACGGAATCGAACCGCCGACACGAGGATTTTCAATCCTCTGCTCTACCGACTGAGCTATCTGGGCGACAGACCAACTTTATACTTCGATTCGCCGAATCTGTCAAAGACTTTTTGCTTCTAAATGCATTTTTTTTTCAGAGTGTGCTTCTCTCACCAAGTCTTTTCTCTGAGACCAGAAGTCATTCTTCCAATCCTGCTTTTCCAAGATACTGCTTTATAACAACTTCGAACTGCCAACTCACCTTCTTCCTGCAATCTGGTTGTACCCATAAGCTAGAGCGACGCATGCGGCACTGTGCCAGGCAAGTGGTATCTAAGCGCGGGAAATAAAACGGCCGTCCCTGGTATCTACCTTTATCTTCTCGCCCGACTCAAGATAAGGGGGAACCTGCAAGCGCAAACCGGTCTCAAGGACCGCTTCCTTGGTCTGCGCGGTGGCTGTGGCGTTCTTCATGGCTGGCGCGGTCTCGGTGACGGTGAGCTCGACGGTCATCGGCAGGTCGACGTTCACCATGCGATCCTGAAAGATGCCGAGTTGCACTTCGGTGCCGTCCAGCAGAAAGGGCGCGATCGACTCGAAGTTTTCCTCTTCCATCTCGAACTGCTCGTAGTTTTCCAGGTCCATGAAAATGCCGCGACCGCTGTCGGCGTAGAGGAACTGCCCTTTGTGCCGTTCGAAATCAGCCTCCTCCACTTTGTCGCCTGAGCGGAAGGTCTTCTCAAGCACCTGCGCGGTAATGAGGTTACGGTATTTGGTCTTTACCATGGTGTTGGAACCGCGGGCGGTCGGGGACTGGAAGGTTACGTCTACTAGCAGGCAGGGAGCGCCGTCGATCTGAATGACGAGCCCCTTTTTGAAATCGTTGGTTGTGTACATTGAGTGATCTCCTTTACGAAATGTCCCTTTTTAACAGAAAAACGTGATAAGTTCAACCGCCCTAAATCGGGGCGAATTGAAAGGTCGGAGGATGCATGAAGATAAGTACGGAGTTTATTAAGCTGGATAGTTTTTTGAAAGCGGTGGATGCGGTCTGCTCGGGTGGAGAGGCGAAGATCATCATCTCGGAAGGGATGGTTTCGGTGAACGGAGAGGTGGAGTTGCGCCGCGGCAGGAAACTGCGTCCGGGCGACCGGGTCGACCTGGGCGGGAATGAGTTCCTGGTGGAATAGAGGGAGGCGGGATAAGGCGGCGGATCAGCCGCCGGCGCGCTTTGCTTTGTAGCCCCGCTTGGTCAGTTCCGCCAGCAACAGCTCACCGTGATCCCCCTGAATCTCAATTATCCCATCTTTTGCAGTGCCGCCGCAGCCGCAGCGGCGTTTCAATTCTCCCGCCAGCGCGGTTAGTGCTGTGACATCGAGCGGAAGCCCGGTGATCACCAGCACGGTTTTGCCGCCACGCCCCTTGCTCTCGCGCCTGATGCGTACAACGCCGTCGCCTGCTGGTGCTGCGGAGTTTTTCCGGCATACGCAGCCTTTGACGGGCTTGCCGCAATCGGGGCAGATTCTGCCGAACTCGGATGAGTAGACAACAGGGGCATCGTTGGAGTTGGTTTTTTTCATAGTGCCTTTTTAGCAGAAAAGGCGAGTGGTTTTCAAGACAAAGAACAAGACAAAGAATTCGCCGCGGAGACACGGAGGGCACGGAGAAAAGGCTTTTCACCCTCTCCCCATCCCCACTGCCATTAAGTTAGCGGAGGCGTATTCGTAGGTCGGGTTAGCAGCCTCATCGCGTAACCCGACGGCTCACCCTCCCCCAGCCCCTCCCATCAAGGGAGGGGAGCCAGGGGCCGCATCCCGTCAAGGGGAGACGCCGCCTCTCGTTCCAAAGGCTCCTGCCGCATCCCGTTCCAAAGGCTCCTGCAGCATCCCGTTCCAAAGGCTCCTGCAGCCTCTCGTTCCCAAGCTCCTGCTTGGGAATGCCGTGCCGGCAAAGGTCCAGCTTTGCATGAGGCGAAGCGGAGCTTCTTGGGGCAGTACGTTCCCAAGCTGGAGCTTGGGAACGAGAGTAGGTGAAGGGGGAAGTTCTGGAGGGGGACTGCAACTCAGAACCTGAGCTCGACGGGCTTTGGCACCTCGCTCGCCATGATGGGGCGCGGGGTGAGCCGGTCGGGAATCTTCAATACTGTCACACCGGGCGGCGGCTCGATCTCCTGGTACAGCGGATCGCTCCGCCCCTGGTATATCTTGGAAAAGTGCATCGGGAGCAGGTAACGCGGCCTGAGCCGGTCCAGGATGATATTCAGATCCGTGGTACACAGGTGCCGAGAGAGCCTTGCCTTATTATGTTCGGCTGCCAGAAAGGCACATTCGCAGACCAGAAGGGTGACGCCTTCCAGAAGCCCCGCCAACTTCTCCAGGTTCTCCGCAGAAAATCCTATGTCTGTCACATAACCGATACTCGCCGGCGTCTCAAGCTTCCTGATCTGCCGGTAAAGCGCCCCGGCATCGGACGCGCGGCGCTCCTGTACCACCCCGCCTTTTTGTTCCGGATATCCTATCGAGTTCCCGTCCAGGGTGCCGGCATGAAACAGTTTCTCCAGATCCTTCAACCACTCTCCTCTTAGCACCCCCGCTTGAGCCATGCGCATCTCATCAACCACGAACCCTGCCCCTTCGTCGATCCTGAAAGCAAGCACGTCTATCCTGTGTTCGCAGAGAGTGCTTTTCACTGTCAGATAGCTGTTGCCGTAGATATCGCCGCTGTACTCGCCATCCGGGCGGGCGGCGAAGGCCTCTGGCCCGCAATAAAGGGTGCTGACCACCCGCCCGTCGCCCACCTCCCCGACCCGGAAATTGCCCCAGAAGGTATCGGCCAGGTTCCAGTCGTAGCAGGCGAACTTGTGCGCCATTTTTCCGGACAAGCCTGGCGGGCCCAAGATGTCGACGGTGCGCCGGGAGGCATGACTGTGGCGGATTACGCTGTCCATCCCCATGAAATGATCCATGTGGGCGTGGCTTATGAATATGGCGTCAATCGAGGTATAGACCCGCTTGGCCAGATGGTGCATCTTGCCGCAGTCAAAGAGCAGGGCCCGCCCCGAGGGCCGGACACGGACCAGCAGCAGCGGATCATCGAATAGACCGGCGAAGAATGTCGGTTCAAGATAGCGAAATGGCTTTGACATGGGCAAGATTTTACCATTAGATTGACTTGAATCAATTGCAACACTGACTGAAGGCGCTAAAGTACCTATCAAGAGAACAGCGATATCTAACAAGGAGAAGACTATGTCAGAGAAAAAGGGTGTGGCTACAGGCGAGAAACTGAACTTGGCAAATCTTGCCGGCTATCAGGAAGGTGCGGTTGTAAGTAGGACTGTAGTAGATAAGCCGGTTGGTACTGTTACAGCCTTTGCTTTTGACGCAGGTGAAGGTTTAAGTGAGCACACTTCTCCTTACGATGCCTTGGTGCAGGTTTTGGACGGCGAGGCGGAGATCAACCTGGCAGGGACGCTACAGACGGTAAGCGCCGGAGAGATTCTGGTCATGCCGGCCAACACGCCGCATTCCCTGCGCGCTGTAAAGCGCTTCAAGATGCTTCTGGTTATGATAAGGGCTTAGCCCAGCTTCCCCGCCTATCCATAGTTATCTCTTGGGAACCTGGGTGCAGCGCAAATTCCCCCTTTGGCAAAGTGGATTTAGTTGCCTTCATTTGCAAAGTTGCTCTCTGTGGCCACTTGGACCAAATCCCCCCCGCCCCCCTTTTACAAAGGGGGGAGACAGGCAGGAGCAAATACCCGAAGATGGCACCCATCCAAAAAGAAAGGCCCGCTTTTGGCGGGCCTTTCTTACATCTATCTATCACTTTCCTACATCTGCTTATCGCGTTTCTACCTTTAGCTATCGCAGTTCGATCTTCCTTACTTGCAGCCCTTCCCTACTTGCAGCCGCAGCCGCAGCGCTCTTTTGCGGCGGCCTCGTATCCCTTCTTGAGCAGCTTGGCGACTTCTTTGGCGTGATAGGTCAAGATCAGGTCGGCGCCGGCTCTCTTGAACGACATCATGGTCTCCATGATGACACGGTCCTCGTCGATCCACCCCATGTTAGCCGCGGCTTTTACCATGCTGTACTCGCCGGAAACGTTGTAGACGGCGAGCGGCAGGTTGAACTCGTTTCTCACCTCACGCACGATGTCGAGGTAAGGGAGACCCGGCTTTACCATCAGGATGTCGGCGCCCTCCTCCACGTCCATGCGCGCTTCGCGAATCGCCTCCAGCCGGTTGGCGGGGTCCATCTGATAGGAGCGACGATCGCCAAACTGCGGCGTCGACTCGGCGGCCTCGCGGAACGGTCCGTAATAGCCTGAGGCGTACTTGACCGCATAGCTCATCAGGGGGATATCTTTGTAGCCGTTATTATCGAGCGCCTCGCGGATCGCGGCAACACGGCCATCCATCATGTCCGAAGGAGCAACCATGTCGGCACCGGCCCTGGCATGCGAGAGCGCTTCCTTGGCCAGAAGCTCAAGGGTCTCGTCATTGTCGACGTCGCCGTTCTTGATCACGCCGCAGTGGCCGTGATCGGTGTACTCGCACAGGCAAACGTCGGTGATGACGGCCAGGTTCGGCACGCTCTTCTTGATGGCCCGGATGGTCTCCTGGATGATACCGGTGTCGGAGTAGGCATCGCTCCCCATGGCATCCTTTTGCTCCGGGATACCGAAGAGGATAACGGCCGGGACGCCCAGCTCGTAGGCTTCCTGCGCCTCCTCGACGATGTTTTCGATGGACTGCTGGTAGATTCCCGGCATGGAGGAGATCTCTTTCTTGATCCCCGTCCCGAAGGCGGAAAACATCGGATATATCAGATCGTGCGAGGAAAGCGCGGTCTCCCTGACCATGTTTCTGAAGACTTCTTTGCCCCGGATCCGTCTCGCTCTGTACAGTGGGTAGAACATTGCTTTCTCCTTTGATGCGGTAATTTAAGAAGACATGACAGTGAATCGTTAATTAAGGTTGGGCCGTTGCTGCATAATGGCTGATCAATTCCGCCGCCAGTGCATCGAGGGTATATTCAGCGGGCTCCAGATGCACGTCCAGGCCGAGATCGCGGCAACTCTTCGAGGTCACCGGACCGATGGAGGCGACCAGCACCCCATCCATCAGATGCAGGAAGCGGTTCTCGCCCAGGATACTGGCAAGATTTTGAACCGTGGATGAGGAGGTGAAGGTGACGCAATCGACACGACGCTCCTCAAGGGCCTGCAGCGCCTCGGCGGGAATTTCCTCCGGCGTCTCGTTCAGGTAGGCGACCGGCGCAGTTACCTGCGCCCCCATGCGAGCCAGCTCCTCAGGAATAACATCCCGCGCCCGATCCCCCTTGGGAAACAGTATCTGCTGCCCGGAGATATTCACCTCGGCGAAAGCCGCCACCACTCCTTCGGCCTTGTAGTCATCAGGGATCAGATCCGCCCGCACCCCGAAAGGGGCCAGAGCCGCCGCGGTCTTGGGACCGACCGCGCAGACGCGGCAGCGCCCCAGCGCGCGGGTGTCGAGCCCCAGCTCGCTCAGCCGGCCAAAGAAGTACCGGACGGCATTGTACGAAGTAAAAATGATCCAGTGAAAGCGATCCAGGTGCCGGATTGCCTCGTCCAGCTCGGCATAGTTTTTTGCCGGGGTCAGGTCGATAGTCGGGCAACCGTGAACCCTGGCTCCCAGCCGCTCCAGCTTGGAGGTGAAATCACCGGCCTGATCGGCGCCGCGGGTCACCAAAACAGAGCGGCCAAAGAGCGGCCGGTTATCGAACCAGCGCAAAGTCTCCCTCAGGTTCACCACCTCGCCTACCACGGTGATCGCCGGAGCCTTGAAATTGGCCTCCCGCGCCTTGTGCGCAATGTCCAGCAGCGTGCCGGTCAACACCTCCTGCTCGGGCCTGGTTCCCCAGCGGATCAGCGCCACCGGGGTCTCCGGGGCTCTGCCGTGAGCCATCAGGTTTTGCGCAATGTGCGGCAGGTTTCTGATTCCCATGTAGAAGACGACGGTGCCGCTTCCCAGGGAGAGCCCTTCCCAGTCGATTTCCGAGCTCTGTTTGCCGTGGCTTTCGTGCCCGGTAACGAAGGCGACCGAGGTGGTAATCCCGCGATGTGTAAGGGGAATTCCGGCATAGCTGGTAGCCCCGACCGCGGCAGTTATCCCGGGAATCACTTCGAAAGGGATACCGGCCTCAACCAGCGCCTCGCACTCCTCCCCTCCCCGTCCGAAGATGAATGAGTCGCCGCCTTTGAGCCTCGCCACCACTTTTCCGGAGAGCGCCTTTTCCACCAGGAGCTGGTTGATCTGGCTCTGTTCCCGGTTGTGCTCGCCGCCTACCTTGCCCGCATAGATCAGCTCCGCCCCTTTGGGAGCCAATCGAAGCAGCTCGTCGTTGGCCAGATAGTCGTACATCACCACCTGCGCCTTTGCCAGGCAATCGCGTCCCTTTACCGTAATGAGCCCCGGATCTCCGGGACCCGCGCCGATTAAGTAGACATAGCCATTTTTTCCCGTTTGAGTCATAACGCGCACCGAGTCATTTTATTTACCTGTAGGAGCGGGTTCCAGCAGCGATGTCCGCGGCTGATGATCACGGCAGGAGTGCTCCTACCAAAGTCGACGGAGTAGCTCAGCCGATCAAACGGCAAAAGGCTAAGGAAGATCCGTTAGCCTTTTACCTATTGAAATACGTGTAGTTCTCTAAAGCTCCAGTCAGCGCTGCACCCTTTGTAAAGTGGGCTTGGAGTTTTCTCAGATGCTTGCAGCTGAGGTAAGTTCCCCAAATCGAGCGTGCTCCTGGTTACCTGCTAGCAGTCGGTCACCCCTCTCTTCACCCCAGCTTCACCCCTCTCCCTAACCCTCTCCCACAAGGGGAGAGGGGACTTAATCAAGGGCGGAGTGGACTTCAAGCTGAAGGAAGCGCATTAAGCTCCCCTCCCTTTATGGGAGGGGCTGGGGAGGGTGGACTCTCCAGCTCTTTATACCGGAATTTCTTTTTCCCTGGAGACTTCGCGCTGATAGACCTCGGCGAGGATGGCATGGCCGCCTTCGGCAAGGAGCTGCTCTGCGAGTGCCACACCGAGCTTCTCGGAGTTTTCGGCGGGGCCGGTGAGGCTCCCCTTGACGGAGACTTTGCCGTCGACCGAGGCGATGAAGCCGGTCAGTTTCATCTGGTCGCCGGTCACTTCGCCAAACGCGGCGATGGGAACCTGGCAGCCGCCTTCGCAACGCCACAACAGCGCGCGCTCGGCCCGAACCGCGTGGCTCGTGTCGGCATGGTTGAAAAAGGCGATGGTCTGCTTCACTTCTTCATTGGCGAGGTTGCACTCGATGCCAAGGGCACCCTGGCCGATCGCCGGCAGCGACAGCTCGGTGTCCAGCACCTCGGTGATGCGGTCGGCAAAGCCAAGGCGGTTGAGACCGGCTGCGGCAAGGATCACGCCGTCAAGGCCTTCGGTTTCCAGCTTGTTCATACGGGTTTCCACGTTGCCGCGGATAATGACCATCTCCAGGTCGGGACGCACCTTGAGTAGCTGCGCCTGGCGCCTGAGGGCGGAGGTTCCGATGCGTGCACCCTGCGGCAGATCGGCGAATTTGATGCCGCGTGAGATCAGGGCGTCGCGCGGATCTTCGCGCTCGGTGATGCAGTAGAGGCCAAGCCCTTCCGGGAATTCGGTCGGCACGTCTTTCATGCTGTGCACTGCGATGTCGATCTCGCCGCGCAGCATCGCCTCCTCGATCTCCTTAACGAAGAGTCCCTTGCCGCCGACCTGAGCCAGAGGCACGTCGAGTATTTTGTCGCCGATGGTCTTGATCTTGGTAAGGGTAACCGTCATATCCGGGTAGCGTTTCTCAAGCTCGGACTTCACCCAGTTTGCCTGCCAAAGCGCAAGCTGGCTCGCGCGGGTCCCTATTCTCAGCTCTTTCAGCGACATGTGGTTCGTCTCCTTTGCCTTGTTTAAATATCTGGTTCAACTGTAGGTGAGCGGACCCACCGAAAATGATTACTCCTCCAACTCCACCATGCTCTCCTGCGGGCCGCCTGCCTCGAGATCGAAGAGGTTCCGCAGGGCGTCCACGTAGAGATCGTTGCGGTTTCCCTGCTCGGATTTCTTCAGGACGCTGGTCGGCTGATGCAGCAGCTTGTTCATGTAGGCGTTGGTCAGCGCTTCCAGCTTCTTCTCGGCGTCGGGCGGCAGGTTCTTCCAATTTGCCAGCGTCTTGGCGAGTTCGGCCTTGCGGATCTCGTCGAACCGGCTCCTGAGCGCCACGATGGTGGGGGTCACTTCGAGAGAGGAGAGCCACTTGAAGAACTGCCCTATCTCCTGCTCTACGATCGCCTCGGCCTTGGCCGCTTCGATCTTGCGCTGCTCCAGGTTGGTCGCCACCACGCCGTTCAAATCGTCCACCGTATATAGATAGACGTTCTCCACGTCGTTCACCTTGGGATCGATATCCCGCGGCACCGCGATGTCGATGAAGAACATAGGCTTCATCTTGCGGCGGCGAATTACCTCCTCAACTTCCTTCTCACGGATGATGAAGTGAGGCGCGCCGGTGGAGGATAGGATGATGTCGGCCTTGGGGAGTTGGTCTAAGAGGTCTTCAAATTTGATCGGCTTGGCGTCGAACTCTTGAGCCAGCTTCTCGGCACGCTCGTAGGTACGGTTGGTGACCATGACGCCGCGCACGCCGCTGTTAATGAAATGCTTGGCGGCAAGCTCGCACATCTCGCCCGCGCCGATCAGGAGCACCGTCTTGTCGGAGAGATCACCGAAGATCTTCTTGGCAAGCTCCACCGCTGCGAAGGCGACGGAAACTGCCGATGAGGCGATCTTGGTCTCGGTCCTGACCCGCTTGGCCACCGAAAAGGCCTTGTGCAGGAAGCGGTTCAGTATGATGCCGGAGCTCTTGTATTCCGCGGCGTAGCCGTAGGAGGTCTTGATCTGGCCCAGGATCTGCGGCTCACCGACCACCATGGAGTCGAGACTGGAGGCGACCCGGAAGACGTGGCGCGTGGCATCCTCGCCATGGTAGCTGTAGAGGTGACTCTCCAGCATCTCCAGCGAAAGACCGTGATAGTCGGCTAAAAAGCGCTTCAGCCGGGCCATACCCCCCGCAACGTCTCGGGTAGTGGCGTAGATCTCAACCCTGTTACAGGTGGAGACGATGACAGCCTCAGTGATGTCAGGAAGCGCCACCACTGCGCTTAGGGGTTTTTCCATCTGGGTGGGGGCGAAGGCAACCTTTTCCCTGACTTCAACTGCGGCGGTTTTGTGCGAGAGCCCAACCACAATAATGTTCATAACAGTCCTGCCCCTTCTTGAGAATCACAACCGTGGGCGGTTGCCGCCTCGATGCAGCTCATTTGTAGCTGTGCAGCCCCGGCAGCAGGAGGTTTACGCCGAGGAAGGTAAACAGCATGATGGCAAAGCCGAAGATGGAGAGCATGGCGGCCTTTCTGCCGCGCCAACCGGTGGTGAGCCTGCCGTGCAAAAGTGCCGCGTAGATGAACCAGGTGATGAGCGACCAGGTCTCTTTGGGATCCCAACTCCAGTAGGTTCCCCAAGCCGTTTCGGCCCAGATGGCGCCGGAGATGATGGCGAAGGTAAGGAGCGGGAAGCCGATGGTGAGGCAGCGGTAGCTGATATCGTCCAGCATGTCGAGCGGCGGAAGCTTCTGGAACATGGGGCCGAGCTTGCGCTTCTTGAGAAAATGCGACTGGATCAGGTACATGATGCTGACGCCGAAGGAGATGGCGAAGGCAGCGTATCCCAGAAATGCCATGACCGTGTGGACGGCGAGCCACTTACTCTTGAGAGCCGGATTGAGCGGCGGTATCACGGAGGAGAAGGCGGCGGATATGGCCAGGATCAAAAGCGCCAGCGGAACCACGAAAGATCCCAGTATGTAGGACTTGTAGCGGTTCTCGAAGACCAGAAAGATCCCGACGGTTGCCAGACTGAAGAAGGAGAGCGATTCGTGCAGATTGGTGATCGGGGTGTGCCCGGCCTCCAGATAGCGGCTCAGGGTGAACCCGCAGTGCACCAGGAGACCGGTGCAGAGGACCCAGTGGCCTAACCGGCCCAAGGCCTCTTTCGGCTTGACGAGATAGCCCAAGTAGAGGGCGGTGGCGGCCGCGTAGATGACCAGGGTGCTGTTGAAAAGCATGGCGTTCATGACGGATCCTTTTTTTCAGCTCCATCCGGGCCCGGGTCGGATCCGGAAGCAGAGAGCTTCAGGAGTAACTGGTCTATTGCGTCCCTCTGTCCGTTTTTGATCATTTCGGGGAGGTTAAGCGCTGCTAGCTCGGCAAAAACCCGCTCATTGTATGCGCTCCCCCCCTTTTCAGTCAATATCTTTTCACGAACCTCAGCTAAAAGCGTTACAGCCTCGGCATATTCCTCACCAAATAGCGGTTCCAGCTCAGAAACTATGCGCCGTGACAGTCCGGGGCTTGCCCCGCCGGTAGCTACCGTTATCAGCAAATCTCCCCGTTCGAGCAGCGCGGGTGTGATGAAATCGCTGCGCCTTGGTGCGTCGACGACATCGATCATAATGCCGAGTTTTTCGGCCTCCGCGGCAATCGCGAGGTTAACCGCGGCGTCATCGGTAGCGGCGAAGGCGAGGAGTGCCCCCTCCAGGTCGCCGGAAACATAACACCTGGCCAGATGCGTCAGATCCCCCTCAGCCGCGAGTGCTGCCAGCCTGGCATCGAGCTTTGGGGCAATCACGCGCAGCCTGGCGCCCGCCGACACCAGCCGCCGGGCCTTGCGGGCCGCGACTGCGCCGCCCCCAACGATCACCACCAGCCGATCGTGCAGATCTAGGTTAACCGGGTAATAACGCAACTCCCCTCCGACCTTCCGGATTTTGGCCAATATCCCCCAGAGTGTTGCGCCTGTCAAGAGTCGAATCCTGTTTACGGCGGAGCGAGCGGGATTAGAGCGATCCCCCTTTGCCAAAGGGGGACCTTCAGCTGCCCGACTGCCACTGGATTTGCTCTATCGGTTTGACTTAGGATAGGATGAATAAAGGTAGTCGAACTTCCAGGAGGGGGTGCCAACAACAGGATCTTCGTTCAAGATCTTCGTTAACGGCAAGGTTAAATACACTCCGACGCCAGAACGTGGCCACGCCCCACCCAGAGCGTGCTATAATCCTTCTCATTATAGCGCCGCCGCAGACCCGGACCTGCACGGGCTCGCAACGCCGCTCTAGCTGCGGGGGAATTAAGGCCTTGCTTTTTTCGACCGCTCATTTATAGTAATAATCACTTTTTTTATTAAAGGAGAAGGTTAAATGGCCAGCGAAAACGTACACACATTCACCGACGACAACTTTGAAAAAGAAGTACTCCAGTCTGACATTCCGGTGCTGGTTGACTTCTGGGCCACCTGGTGCGCCCCCTGCAAAGCAATCGCCCCGCTCATCGATGCCATCGCGTCAGAATACGAAGGACGTATCAAGGTAGGCAAAGTCAACGTTGACGATAACCCGGCAACACCCGGAAAATACGGGGTGCGCGGCATTCCGACGGTAATCCTGCTGAAAGACGGCAAAGTGCTGGACCAAGTGGTCGGCGCAATACCGAAATCACAGCTGGAGGCTCTGATCAAGAAGGCGCTCTAACATGAATAAGCTGATCCCGTTCCAGAAGTTCGCTCTGAAGACGCTCCTTCTCGCCATTGCCGGCCTGCTGCTCTCTACAGAGCCTGCAGCGGCCGTTCTGCAAAAGGGTGACAAGGCCCCGGCCATAAAGATGACCACCACGTCGGGCCAACCGATAACCCTGAACAACTACAAGGGGTACGTGCTGGTGATGGATTTCTTTGCCACCTGGTGCATCCCGTGTAAAGAGTCCATTCCGCACATGAACTCCCTGAACCGGAAGTACGGTAAACAGGGGCTGCAGATTTTAGGTGTCAGCGTCGACGAGGGGAACGATCGTGAAGTGAAGAGCTTCATCGGCGAGCGCAAGATCAGCTATCCGGTTGCCATTGCCGACGAGGATATGCAGACCGAATACGGGCTGCGCTCCATTCCAACCGTGTACGTGATCAACAAAAGAGGGATGGTTGCAGAGAAGTATCAGGGCTATTCCGACCAGACGGGCAAGGCGATGGAAGAGACCATCAAACGGCTCCTCGCGGAGTAAATACAGAGGCTTTTCCTGTACCGTTTCCGATTTGTGGTTCAGTTTCAACATAACCCCGCCGAGCATCTTGCTCAGCGGGGTTTTTGTTTTTGCTCTTGTTGGGGTTTCTATGCCCGCGGGTTTTTCGTATGTATTTGCTCTGCGGTGATTTGGATTTCGTAGGGGCACCCCTTGCGGGTGTCCTGTTTTTGCCTTTGGGTCTGTTTTTGCCTCTGGGTCGGTGGGCACGGAGTGCCCACCCTACGATACCCGCAAGGGTTATCCCTACAATTGCCTCGTGATATTCCCAGCCCCGCCGCCGGCGGTGGTGGTGGTTCCGCACTTCTCCCCATACTGCTCGGCATGGTAGGAGCTGCGCACATAGGGTGCGCTTTCGACATGCGCGAACCCCATCTCTACTGCTTTTACCTTGTACAACTCAAAGACCTCGGGCTCCACGAAGCGCTGGACCGGATAGTGAGCCCGGCTCGGCGCCAGGTACTGGCCCAGGCTCAGATAGGAGCATCCCGCCTGCAGCAGATCCTCAAGTACTCCGAACAGTTCGCCCTCTTCCTCACCAAGACCGAGCATCAGCCCGGACTTCGTCTTCAGCTCCGCGTCGAGCCGATGGGCTTCGGCCAGCACATCGAGGGATCTCCGGTAATCGGCACCCGACCTGATTTGGTACAGCCTTGGTACAGTCTCCAGATTGTGCCCGAGGATGTCCGGAGCACTCGCCACCACGGTTGCCAGCGCAGCAACATCCCCCCTGAAGTCAGGGATCAGAAGCTCAACCTTGGTCTGAGGCGCCGCTATCCTGATGCGAGCGACCGTCTCTGCAAAGGCGGCTGCACCGCCATCCGCGAGATCGTCGCGGGTAGGGCTGGTAATCACAACGTGGGAGAGCCCGAGACGGCAGACAGCTTCTGCGACGCTTGCCGGCTCCTTCGGGTCGAGCGCCAGTGGAATTTCCTTGGAGACGCTGCAAAAAGAGCAAAGGCGTGTGCAGATGCGCCCGAGGATCAAGAAAGTCGCTTGGCGTTTGCTGAAGCACTCCGTGATGTTCGGGCAGCGAGCTTGCTGGCAGACCGTGTTCAGGCGCAGCTCCTTCAAAAGCCCTTCCATCTCGCCGTGAGCCGAGGGCACGATCTTCTTTTGCAGCCATGCGGGTTTTCGAGTTAGGTCCATGTTAGTCCCAGGTTAGATGATTGCCATTCGGCCTGTCTCCCCCCTTTGACAAAGGGGGGTGGGGGGGGATTTGCCTTTGGTGGCTACTTTGGAGTAGATGGCAATGAAATCAAATCCCCCTAAATCCCCCTTTGCCAAAGGGGGACTTTTAAGCAAAGCCGAGCCGTAATTAAGGAGGGGGGTGCCTAAACGCCGGAAGTGGTGAATATACCTTCTTAGCTCGTGAAAAGAAACCGACAACCGAAAATAAAAGTTGAAATAACTGGAGAATTTCGCCGGCTAGCTCCCGTTGACTTACCAGCGCACTCCATCAGATGAACCGCTGCACCGTTCTGAGCAGGTCGCTCTGGTCAAAACTTCCCTTGACGATATAGGCGCTGGCTCCTACATCAATGCCCCGCTCCCGGTCCTCTCGCGAGCCGAGGGCCGTCACCAGCACGACCGGCAGTTCGGCCAGTTCCTTATCGGCACGGATCTGCGCTGTCAGTTCAAAGCCGTTCAGCCTCGGCATGTCCACGTCCGACACGACTACATCAAATCTTCCGGTTTTCAGCTGGGCAAAGGCGTCAACCCCGTCGACTGCGGTCATCACATCGTAACCCGCCGACTCCAGGATGTTCTTCAGAAGGGTCCTCGAAGTGATGGAATCCTCAACCACCAGGATGCGCCGTACCAGCGTTTGCGGCGCCGACCGCGCGGCAGGTGCAGGGATCGGCTTGGCGATGGCGCGACGCACAGCAGATTTTATCAGGTCGGGAACATTTAAAATCGGCACCACCTTGCCGCTGCCAAGTAGCGTCGCCCCGGCTATATTGCGCACCCGCGACAGCTGTGGCCCCAGCCTTTTCATCAGAACCTCTCTCTCGTTCAGCACCTCGTCTACCAGAAAGGCAACGCTTTGCTCTCCGACCGTCACAACCACCGCCTGAATCTGCTCCGGCAACAGAAGATGTTCCCCGGTAAGCTCAAGCACCGCCCCTAACCTGGCTAAGGAGATGCTCCTGCCGTTCAGGTCGATGATCTCCTTGTTTTGCACGGTTGACACATCCTCTCTTTTGGCCCGCACTGCACGCTCGACATGGATGGCCGGAATCACGAAAAGCCGCTCTGACACACGGATCAGGATGCCGCGGAAGGTGGCTACACTAAGCGGCAAGACGATACGGAAGCTGGTCCCCCGCGTAGAGTCACTTTCAAAGGAGATGCTGCCACCCAGCTTTTCAACCTTCTCCCGGACTATTGCCAGTCCCAGGCCGCGCCCGGATATTTCTGTGATGATCTGGCTGGTGGAGACTCCGGACTGGAACACGAAGGGGAGCAGTTCTGCCTCGCTCATCTCCGCCCCCTTTTCGGCGCTGATCACGCCCAACCGCGCCAGAGTGGAACGGAGCTGCTCGGCGTCGATTCCCGCCCCGTCGTCGCTCACCACGACTTCCGCCCTACCCTCCCTCGGGGTGATGCTGATGGAAAGCCTGCCGCGCCGCGGCTTCTGCTTGCGCTCCCGTTCCGGGGGGAGCTCTATGCCGTGAGAGATGCAGTTTCGCACCAGGTGGAGTAAAGGGTCTTTCATCTCCTCCAGGATGCGGCGGTCGATCTCCAACTCCTCGCCACGGAGCACCAGTTCCACCTCCTTGCCGTGGTCCTTGGCAAGGTCCCGGACTATTTTTGGAAAAGCCTCCAGCAAGGTAGAGAAGGGGAACATCATGACTTTTTTTACTTCTTCGAGCAGATTTTCGACCAGACCTCCGAGGGTCCGGCTGTCGCGTTCGGCGGATTTGAGGTAGGCGGCGGAGCGCCCTTCCAGGGACTTGAAGAAGGTCGTGTTCCATTCCACGAACTCCAAAACCTTTAGTATCGACCGGGCGTCCTCCCCCGACAGCTCCCACTCCTCTCCCGCCGCAACACGCTTTAAAGGGACGCCGGCCTTCTGCATCTCGGGGATGATCCTGGCCGACTGCGTCCTCCATGCCGCATAGGCCGACCTGAGTTCCCGCATCTGGTTGACATGCAGGGCTGAAGAGAGCTTTGCCGAGACCATCTCCTCCGACAAAAGCAGCAGCGATGCTAATTTTGCCGTAGCCACCCGCACCGTCTCGTCCATGACGGGCGAGATGGGAACCGACAAGGAGGGGACGACGGGCGGGATCGTATGGGTGGGCGGGGTCGAGGCCTCTTTGCCAGTTGCCTCTTTACCCGCAGTCTCGCCAGCCGTGCCTGTATCCTTGGTTGTTTTGCCAGCAGTCGCGGCAGCCGTACCTGTATCCGTGGTTGCTTTGCCAGCAGTCGCGGCACCCGCTGTCTCGGCAACGGCTGACCCGGCTGCGGTTCTTGGCTCGGACTCAGCAGCCTGGGTTCCGGCACCGATGGTCGCCGCACCTTTGACAGCCTCTGTCAGCGCTTCGATGATTTCGTGACGTGAAGGCCCCCCCGCTGCCACCTCTTGGGCATCCTGGGCCAGGAGTAACCGGGCCAGGAAATCCCGCGCCCGCTGCATCAGGTCGAAGAGTTCCGGGGTCAGCCTCACTTCCCGTCGCTTCATGGCGGCGAAGAGCCCCTCCAGGGCCTGGCACACCGACTCGACATCACTGCGGGTTACCGCGCGTGCCGCACCTTTCAGGCTGTGCGCCTCGCGGAACACCGCCTCAACGATCTCCTCCTGCTGCTGCGCTGTCCCCTCCTGTTCCAGTGCGATCAGGGCGTCGGTGATCCCTTTCAGGTGTTCCTGCGCCTCAACCGCGAAGGTGGCTAAAAGTCTTTTCTGGAATTCGGCGTCCTGTCCCATCGTTGAACCCTCTGAGCGGTTCGCTTTTGTAGGGGCACCCCTTGCGGGTGTCCTGTCTTGTCCTGTCCTGCCTGTGGATACCCGCAAGGGGTATCCCTACAAAACCAAATTCCAGGCTGTGGCTTCCCGCCCACTCAGCCCCTATTCCTTATACTGCTCCACCAGCAGTTTCAGCTTCTGCCCTAAATCGTGAAGGTTCTGCATGGTGACCTCCACCTGTTTCATGCCGGATACGTTCTCTTCGCTGGCCTGCTTGATGTTCCCCATCGCCAGCACGACCTGATCCATCCCGGTCAGCTGCTCCTGGCTGGATGCCACGATCTGCACCGCAGCCTGGGCTGCCTCCTCTATGCTCTCGCCCATCTGGCGGATCGCCTCACCGGCCTCCCTGGACTGCCGCACCCCGACCTCGACCGCCTTGTTCCCCTGCTCGGTCGCCAGCACCGCCGCATTGGTCGCCTTTTGGATATCGTTCAAAATGGAGCGGACCTGGGCGGTCGCTTCCCTCGACTGCTCGGCCAGGCTCTTCACCTCCTGCGCCACCACGGCAAATCCTTTCCCCTGCTCGCCCGCCTTGGCAGCCTCGATGGCGGCGTTGACCGCCAGGAGGTTCGACTGTTCCGCCAGGTCCTTTACCGTGGCGATGATCTCGCCTATGGTCTGGCTCTGCTCGGAGAGCCTCATGATACTCTCGGCGATTGAGGCGACCTGGTCCTGGATGCGCCCCATGCCGGTGACCGATTCGTCGACCGCCTTTCTCCCGGTCTTGGCAACGGAGACCGCTTTCTGGGCAACTTCGGAAACCTTGCGCGCCTTCTGGCTCGAAACCTGACCCGTCATCTTCACCTGCTCTACCACCGTGGTGGTTTCGCTCACTGCCGCCGCCGTCTCCGCCGCTCCGGAAGCTATCTGACTCATCGAGGTCATTATCTGGCCCGAGGAAGAGGCCAGGATACCTGCCGCCTCCATGATCTGCTGGTTCTGCTTGACGAGCTTTTCGGTCCTCTCGGCAACCCGCTGCTCCAGGGTCCGGTTCAGTTCCTTGAGCTCCTCGTCGATCCGCTTTCTCTGGGTGATGTCGCGAGCCGCCGCGAAGGCACCGATCACCTTGCCATGCACATCCTTGTACACCGAAGCGTTGAACAGGACGTCGGTCAGCCTCCCCTCCCGGTGCCGGATGGTAAGGGCGAAATCGGTGACGAATCCCTTATCAAAGACCTGCTGGTAACCCTCGCGAGCCTTTTCCGGGTCGCTGAAATAAATCGAGAAATCGGAGCCAATCAGGAACTCCCGATTGACGCCGGTTACCTTGACCGTTGCCTCATTGACGTCGCTGATCTTCCCTTCCGGGCTGATGGTGACCAGCGGGTCAAGACTCGCCTCGATCAGGCTCCTGGCGTACTGGGCCGCCTGTTTCTGGAAGCTGATGTCGCGCACCGCCGCTATCACCAGGCGTCCCTCTTCGGTCTGCAGCGGGCTCAGGCTGATCTCCACCGGAAATTCGCTGCCGTCTCTTCTCAGGCTGAATAGTTGCAGCCCCGCCCCCATTGGGCGCACCCGAGAGTCGGCAAAATAGCTGTTACGGTGGGCCGGGTGCCGCTCACGGTAGCGTTCAGGGATCAGCATTTCGATCTTTTTGCCCAGTAGCTCGCCACGCTGATAGCCGAACAGTTTCTCGCTCTGCGCATTGACCAGGACGATATCGCCATCGGAGTTAACGATAACCATGGCATCGGGGGCGCTTTCCAACAGTCCCCGGAATTTGTCCTCCGCCTTCTTGCGCAGCGTGATATCCCGGATCGCCGCGCTCACCAGGAGCCCCTCCTCGGTCTGCAGCGGACTCAGGCTGATCTCGACCGGAAACTCGCTGGCGTCCTTCCTGAGACTGAACAGCTCCAGCCCTACCCCCATGGGGCGCGCCTTGGGATCTGCGAAGTAGCCGGCGCGCAGCGCTGGATGACGATCCCGGTACCTCCCGGGGATCAGCATCTCGATCTTCTGCCCCAGGAGCTCATCTCGCTGATAGCCGAAGAGTTTTTCGGTCTGGGCATTCACCAAGACGATGCGCCCATCAGTGTCGACAATGACGATGGCGTCTGGTGCGCTCTCCAAGAGCGCCGCGAACCTCTGCTCGGCCCTCTTGCGCTCGGTTACGTCGCGGGCCGTAACGAAGACGCCAAGCACGGTGCCGTCGACGTCCCGGCAGATCGAGCCGTTGTAGAGGACATCGGTGAGTTTGCCGTCCTTGGCGCGGACCGTGAGCGGATAATCAGTGATGCTCCCCTTTTCAAGCGCCTGCCGATATCCCTGGCGCGCCTTTTCCGGATCGGTAAAGTAGTCGCTGAAGTCCGTGCCAATCAGCAGTTCCCGAGGCACCGCGGTAAGCCTGACGGTAGCCTCATTGGTGTCGCGTATCTTGCCATCGGGACCGATGCTGAGCAGCGGGTCGAGGCTCGCCTCCATGAGACTCCTGGCGTAGCGCGCGCCCTGCTGTTCTCCTGAATCCTTCCGACCGAACCAGCTCCCAAACGATGCCATGAGATACCCCCTGTAGCGCTTTACTTCCGTGCTTTACTGCCTGATTTCATAGCTCCTCGTGTACCACCAGCCTCCGGTCGGCGAGCATCTTCCCGGCATCCAGAAGCACCAGATGCTCCCGGGTCACCCCTTTCAGGTAATCGGCCCTGATGCCGGTTACCGTGGTGAGGGCCACCTGCACCCCCTTCGCCAAAATAGTGCGCACCCCGACTACGGCATCGGCCAGGATGCCGAACTCCATGGTTGCACCGCGCAGCACGATGACCTTGTTCAACTCGTCCGACTCCTGTTGCCCGAGATCAAAGAATTTGCGAATGTCGATAACTGAGAGGATCTCCCCCCGAAGGTTCATGATCCCCAGGACGAAAGGTGGCGTGCAGGGAAGATGAGTCACCTCCCGCAAGGGGTGGACCTCCCGGACGAAGGAGGTTTCGATGCCGTAGTGTTCCGAACCGAGCAGGAACTCAACCACTTCCAGGTGCTCCCCGGTCTCCTCGACTTCCGGTTCCAGGGCCAGCCGCTGCGCCCTCTCCTTTAGGAGCTCGCTGCGCTGCGCGAGGCTCCGCTCCTCGCTCTGCTCCGCCCGAGCCGTGGCAACCACGCCAGGGTCCGGATCTCTTTGCCGATCGGGCTCTTTTTGGCTATCGCGCATCGTCGTCACCTTTTCGGACCGGGAAGGCTCCCCCTGCTTCACGCGCTTTACCGGCAAAGGGCAATGGCTGAGCGCCCGAATCTTGGGTCTGTCGCCCGGCTATGATCTGATCCAGGTCGCAGATGAGCACCAGACCGTTGGGGAGCTTGACCACCCCCTCCAGATGCTGGGGAGCTGGGAGGATCTCCTCTTTAAAAACCGTCGCCTGTTCGGGCCATTCGCTTACCCCCTCGACCCCGTCCGCCGCAAGCGCCACCTCTCCCGCTGCCGTGTGCACTATCACCAGGACGTCCTCCGGGTCCACCTCCCTGGGAGGAAGATTGAAGCAGCCGCGCAGATCGATAACCGAGAGGACCCGCCCCTGGACATTAATCAGCCCCAAAACGGCGGACGGCGCTTCAGGAAGCGCCGTTATCTCCACCATCCGCACCACCCTCTCCACATCCTGAAGGCGAAGTGCGTATCGATGTCCATCCAAACGCAATGTGAAGAGCTGGTTCACGGCCAGCCTCCTTGCTGATTGAAGGCGAAGGGCGGAAAGTGAGGGAGCAGCTCGACCGCTCCTCATGTGATTATAAGACAATTCATTATAGGGTCACAAACGGTATTTACAACGGGAGTGACCGGGAAAAGCGGGGGCAAAGGTGGAGTCCTGGAGATAAAAAAAAGGGCGCCGTTGCCGGCGCCCAGTACATCTGCTTCATCTTCGTTTCATTGCAGCTTAGAACTTGTAGTTCACGTAAGCCCCGACCACATGCGCATCGTAGCTCAGGTCGTTAGCACCGGTGTACAGGTACTTGGTGCTGTTCTCGTAGGTGGAACCGGCGGTGTAGGCCGGGGTGTTGGCGAAATCGTCCTGCATGAACAGTTCGTACAGGTAGGTGACGCCGCACTTCAGGTTCTTGGTGAAGCTGTAGCCGAGGTCGGCCTTGACTTCCTGGTACTTGTTGGTGACGGTAGGCCACTCCTGCGCCGCCGCATTCGCCAGCTTGACAGCTCCGTTCGGGTTGACGGTATTGAAGTCCATCTTGCTGTAGGAGAGGTTGTAGCTGGTGTTGAGGGTCAGCTTCTCCGGAATCACCTGGAAGGTCACGCCGAGACCGACGGTGTCTACCTTCTCGTAGATGCCGGTGTTCCAGTCGTTCAGCGGGTTGAAGTTGTCGGTGGCAAGCGCATCGTCGATGGTGGTATTCGGGTCGTTGAAAGCGTCATCCTTGGCACCGGACTGCATGAACCCCTTGCGGTAGTCCTTGGCGTAGCTGACGTACACGGAAAGTGCATCGGAGAATGCGTAGTTGACGTCGATAGCGCCCGATACGGCGTCGTTCTCCTTGAGCCCGAACCTGTTGTCCTTGCCGAACTGGTCATTCAGGTACTGCCCGGAAAGAGCTACGGTAACGGCCTCGACGGGGACAAGCTGCAGCCTCAGGTCAGCCTTGTGCCGGATCCTGTCGGCCCAGTCGAAGTTCTGGAGGCCGATCGCCTCGGGGTTTCCGGCGGTAGCTCCCGGCACATAGCCGTCAACGGTGCGGTGGGCATAGCGGTAGTTGCCCTTGAGTTTTGCGGTCCGGGTCGGTTTGTAGATGAACCCGGCGCCTACTCCTGCTTCGGTAGTGCCGTCAATGCGCAGCTCCTCACGATCCCAGTCTTCCCAGAACCCTTCCATGCTCAGGGTCAGGGGCTTCAGGACATGGTAATCGAGCGCCAGCTCTGCATTCTGACGGGTGTAGGAGAGCGCCTCGTTGTGAACCGGGGCGTTCTTGTCGTTCTTCACGGTCCGCCAGAACGAGTCGCCGAAGGCCGAGTAGCCGTCGAACTCGATGTTGTCGGACTTGTTGTCGTAGTCATAGTAGCGGTAGCGAGCGGTCACCGCCACGGCGTCGACCGGTTTGCTGGTCAACTGGTAGCTATGGAACATGGTAGCCACTTTGCCGTTCAGATCGTTCTGGGGCAGAGCCAGCCCGGCAGCCGAGGGAGCGCCGGCCACGTTGCTCGCCACGATGGCTGTGTTCAGGGTGTAGGGATCGAAAGCATCGTCCTGGGTTACCCAGCCGTAGCCGACCGTGCCGGTAAACCTGCTATGCAGGGGGAGTTCGGCCGAACCGGAAACCGTGAAGTCATGGGACTTGCTGTCGGGCGAAAGGGTGATCTGCCCGAGGGCGGAGCGCCCGCGGTTGAAGGGATTGCCGACCCCGCCGGTGGCGTTGGTAGCCGAGGCGGAATCGAGCCGGAACGGATTGTCCCACACCAGCGAATCGACCTGATTCTCGAAGTTGGTGAAGGTGTACTCCGCGTCGGCCAGCCATTTTTTCTTATAGATACCGGTTCCGACGTTCATGGTGGTGGTCCGGTAGTCGATCACTTCCGGCAGTTCTACCCCGGAAACCAGGAAGTAGTCGACGATATGGTCAATGCCGTTGGGGCCGTTGTTGTACCGCTCGTAGGTCCCCTGATTGATGCGCCTGGTGCCGGTCCGCTTCTCGTTGCTCACCTTGGTCCAGATCTTTAAGTCCTGAACCGGGGAGAAGTCGAAGTTGAAGCCGGTCTTGGCCCGGTTCAGGCCGTACTTGACGGTGTTGGCCGAGCCGTAGAGATTGCGCACGGTACCGACCATGCCGGCATCCTGGGCCATGTTCTGGGCATCCGCCGGATTGATGTAGAATGCGCCGGCCGTGTCGGTGGTTCCCAGGGGGAGGCCGGTGACGGGGTCGTAGGAGAGGCGCTGGCTTCTTAAAATCTCGTCGGCCTGCAGCGACTGCTGCACCGCGTCGGCGATGCCGAACCTGCCGCCGCCCAGATTGTTCAGCAGCAGCCTGCCGTTGCTGAAATTGTGCGGGATGGCGTCGTAGTAAAGGCCGAAGTTGTACTTGCCGTGGCTACCGCCCTTAACTCCGTAGAATTCATCGGCCTGGCTCAGGTCTTTCACCTTCAGATCGAGGTAATAGGGGGTATTGGCTCCGTCGACTTTCAAGCGGAAATCGTTCAGCAGAATGCCCTGCTCCAGATCCCGGTACTCTTCCAACTTGCCGGATGCCCCGTCCACGTAGGTCTGCTGCAATCCGGCATTGACTTCGCCGCTCACAATTGCCTTGCCACCCATGATCGCCGTATCCGCCAGAGCCGATCCGCATGTCATGGACGTCGTCATGAGCACGGCCAAAGCGGCATGTGTAAAGCTATTTCGCTTCATCATCTAACCTCCTGAAATTAAAAGTTCGCTTGTCGCTACCGCTGCAGAACTGCGCCGGACGGGTTGTTGGAGCCGTGGATCTGCGAGTGGCAGTTCAGGCATCCCCGGTTGAAAGCATAGCTGGAGTTGGTCCCCAGCGTTCCGGACTGGTGACGCCCCTGCATGTGGCACTGCTGGCAAAGACGCGGCACCTTGGTGACCAGCATCTTGTCGTTGGACGAGCCGTGAGCGGTATGGCAGGTCATGCAGTCTTCCTTCACCGGAGAGTGCTCCCAAAGAAGGGGAGCCTTTTTCTCCTGGTGGCACTCGTAGCACTTGTCGTTGAAGGAGTTGGCGCTGATCAGCTTCTCGCCCTTGGCGCCGTGCACGTTGTGGCAGGAGGAGCAGGTCATCTTCCCTTCGCCGGAGGGGGACGA
>Ga0209317_1000581_pt1 | contig 41569 bp, 39 predicted proteins | sample RifGroB2_FD_183994 | JGI IMG/M metagenome (GOLD analysis project Ga0209317, IMG submission 183994) | Soil microbial communities from Rifle, Colorado, USA - Groundwater B2 (SPAdes) (version 2) | ecosystem: Environmental > Terrestrial > Soil > Unclassified | place: Rifle, Colorado | collected... | reverse complement strand
CTGGTAAAAGGGTTTCTTTTTAGCGCCCGCACGTGCAAGTCTGATCTTTATTGCCATTTCTTCCTCCTGGGATGCTCGGATCTTGGATCCGCAATCGCTGTAAGTGGTGTAACGGAATCTACTAACTCTACTCGGTTTGTTTCTATCGTCAAAGAGTTACGGTTAAAAAGGGAGCATCCCTTTTCCCATACCCTTCATGCCCTTCATCAGCCCCTTGGGCCCCATCTTCTGCAGCTGCTTCACCACCCGCTGCGCCTCGGTGAAGCGCTTCAGGAGCTGGTTCACCTCCTGGACGCTGGTGCCGCTCCCCTTGGCTATCCTGAGACGGCGGCTGCCGTTGATGATCGTGTGGTTGGCCCGCTCCTTGGGAGTCATGGAGTCGATGATCGCCTCGATCCGCTTCAGCTCCTTCTCGGAAGGCTGGGCGCCCTGCATCTGCTTCATCGCCTTCCCCATGCCGGGGATCATGTTCATGATCGACTCGAGCGACCCCATCTTCTTGATCTGCTGCAGCTGGTTCTTGAAGTCCTCGAGGTCGAACTGCCCCCCGCTCTTCTTCATCTTCTGCTGCAGGCGCTCGGTCTCCTTCTCGTCGAAGGTCGCCTGCGCCTTCTCGATCAGGGTGAGCACGTCGCCCATGCCGAGGATCCGGGAAACCAGACGGTCCGCGTGGAACACGTCGAGCGCGTCGAGCTTCTCGCCCAGGCCCACGAACTTGACCGGCTTGCCGGTTACCGCCTTGATGGAGAGCGCCGCGCCGCCCTTGGCGTCGCCGTCCAGCTTGGTGAGGATGACGCCGGTGATGCCCAGGCGCTCGTTGAAGCCGGCCGCGACGTTGACCGCTTCCTGCCCGGTCATGGCGTCGGCCACGAACAGGATCTCGCGCGGTGCCAGCTCGTCGCGGATCCCCTCCAGCTCCTCCATCAGGTAGTCGTCTATCTGGTGGCGGCCGGCGGTGTCGTAGATGATGACATCGAACGCGTTCAGCGTGGCGTAACGGTGCGCCGCGCGGCAGATGTCGAGCGGCTTCTGATCGGCCTGCGAGTCGAACACCTCGATGGAGAGCTGACGCCCCAGCACCTTCAACTGCTCGATGGCGGCCGGACGGTACACGTCGGCCGGCACCAGGAGCGGCTTGCGCCTCTGCGCCTTCAGGTACTTGGCGAGCTTGCCGCAGGAGGTGGTCTTACCGGCGCCCTGCAGACCGACCAGCATGATGGCGACCGGCGGCTTGGCCGCCAGATCGAGGGAGTTGTCCTCCCCGCCGCCCATGAGGAGCACCAGCTCGTCGTGGACGATCTTGATCACCTGCTGCCCCGGGGCGAGGCTTTGCAGCACCTCGGTCCCGACGGCGCGGCTGCGCACCTTTTCTACGAAATCCTTGACGACCTTGAAGTTTACGTCGGCCTCGAGCAGCGCAAGGCGCACCTCGCGCAGCGCATCCTTGACGTTATCTTCGGTCATGACCCCCTGGCCGCGGAGCTTCTTGAAGACCAGGTCGAGTTTGTCGGATAAAGTTGCGAACATCGAAAAACCTTATAAGTTGCCGGAAAACGGCGGTTATTTGCGGCAAACCGCGGTGGGCGCCGGCAAGGGCGCGCAGATATCCCGCGGCAAGAGAGTCACTTTAGTGGATATGGCGACACAATGTCAAGAAAAATATCCGACACTAAAGGCTTTACCGCAAAGACGCAAAGGGCGCAAAGGAACCGATATCACGCAGAACCGCCCCCCGCATCCGCGCCTCGCGGCCTGTCCCCGGCGCGGTCTTTGCGTCCTTGCGGTCGGCCCCTTCCCTTTTTAGAGCCGCACCACCGAGCGTGCCTGCAGCAGGCTTTCGGCGATGGTGAACATGTTGGTCACCCCCCCCGCGGCAAGCGATTCCTTCTTCTTGAAGAAGTCGAGGCAGATCCCGCAGGAGAGCACCTCCACGCCGCGGTTGCCCAGCGCCTCCAGCGCCTCGATCACCTCGGAGCCCGCCGCGGTCAGGAGCACGCCGGTGTTGACGAACAGCATCCGGTCGGGAACCTCCGGCAGATCCATCAGCGTGATGATGAAGTTCTTCATCAGGAGCCGGCCCAGTTCCTCGGGGCCGTCGCCCAGACGGTCCGCGCCGATCAGCATGACCGCGGCGCCCGGGCGCTCGGCGACCGTTTGCACCGGTTTCCCGGCGCCGCCGGAGATGGTGAGGGCGAAGCCCCCCTCAAGCGGCTCCTCCTGCACCTGGTAGCCGCGCCCTTGGGCGAAGCGCCTGACATTTTCCCGCGGCGCGCCGTCGTCAAGGAGCACGCGCAATGCGCCCTCAGCCGACTCCAGCGCCCTCTTCACCGAAACCACCGGCATCGGGCAGGCCATGCCTCTCACATCCAGACTGTTCACAGATCCCCCTCTATCTTCTCGAAAACCTCACCGGACTTCCGGTACAGGTCGTGCGGCAAAAGCCCCGCCTCGGCCAGCGCTCGTTCCACCTCAGGCCTCACATCCTCCGAGTACCTGATGGCGAGGCCGCAATCGGCGGCGAGCGCCCGGGGTGCCGGTATCAGCAGCATCTTCAGCTTTTTCCCTTTCAGGAGTTGCTCCGCCTCCATCACCCGATGGACCGAGTTAAATATCGCCACGTAATCACCGTCTTTTACCACAACTGCTCCTTTAGCCGTTGCCCCCTCTAGAACCGCATTGACAAAGGGGCTTTTAATTCATAATATCCATTGACCAAGAGGTAATGCATGCATCTAGCCCTACAAGTGACCGCCTTGATACTGCTGGCGGTCGTCTTTAACATACCCATGGGGTATCAGCGTCAATCCTGCCGGAAGTTCTCACCAGGATGGTGGTTCTACGTCCACATCTCCATACCGATCATCATGTACGCCCGGATCAAGGCGGGCCTCGGCGTCCCCTTCATCCCGTTCACCCTGGCAGGCGCCGTGTTCGGCCAGCTCGTCGGCGGCAGAATCTACCGCAAGCGAAACAACGTTGGCTGACAAGCGGCGCAGGATGCGCAGACCCGCGGCCGTCGCGGACCTGTTGGGCGCCCTGTTGCGCGGCACCCCCGCCGAGCAGAGGCTCAAGGAAGGACGCATCTGGGTGGTCTGGGAGAGTGCCGTGGGAAGCCGCATCGCCTCCCATGCCCAGCCCGCGGCCTTTCGGGAAGGCACCCTCACCCTCACCGTCGACAGCGCCCCCTGGTTGCAGCAGCTGAGTTACCTGAAGCGGGATCTCATCGCGAAAGTGAACGGGGAACTCGGCGAGGAACTGGTAAAAGACCTCTACATGAAAGGCGGCAAGGTTTCGAGGCCGCTCCCCGAGGAAAAGCCCCGGGCGACCAAGCGGCGGGAACTAAGCGAGGAGGAACGCTCCTGGATCTCCGAGCAGTCGGAATCGGTAAGCGATCCCGAGCTGCGAGCCGTGTTCGAGAGCCTGATCAGGAAAGACAGGGAGAACCGGTAAACAGGGTGAAGCGGGACTAGGGATTAGAATCGGGGGCTAGGGGCTAGCGACTAGGGGCTAAAATCCAGAACCCTACGCCTAGCCTTTAACCTTTAGTGTTAATCCCCTAACTCGTAACCCCGACCCTGCCTTTATCCCCTAGCCCCTAGCCCCCAGTCACCATCCCCTGCCTTTAGCCCTACTGTTCCTCCACCTTTGCTTTCAGGGACTTCTGAAGTGCACGCAGCATTCTGCCCACCTGGTCACACATGTGCAGCACATGATCAGCCGCCTCATTATCCACATATTCCAACCGATGCGCAATCACAAGCTGCGTTTCCAGTTCAGCCAGCGAACCTAAGCTAATCGTAAGAAAGTGAAGAAATTCCCGTGTACCGCCACGGGCATGCCCTTCGGCAACATTTGAGGGCACAGAAACCGCAGCCCGTCGGATCTGGCTGGTCAGCCCAAAAATCTCGGTTTTAGGAAACTCCCTGGTGACATCGTAGACCCGATGAACCAGATCCATACCGAGCTGCCAGACCTTGAGGTCGCGGTAACTACGTATTTCCACGACGCCCCCTGCCTTTAGTCCCCAGTCCCCAGTCCCGATTTATGCCTCTAGCCTCTAGCCTCTAGCCCCCAGCCCCCAGCCCCCAGTCCCGCCTTTATGCATTCATGCCTTTATAGATTCTCAGCTTCTCCTCGCTGTAGCCACCGTCTTCGCCGCGCACCATGAGCGGCGGCTCCACCTGCAGCTCTCCGGTACGCCCCTTCATAAGCTCGACGAGAAACATCCTGGCGGGCGCCGCGGAGTTGCCGTGCACCATGCGCAGGCGCAGGATGGCGAGCTTCTGCAGTCCCGCCTGCGCCATCAGCTCGGCGAGACGGCAGGTGTGATAGATGAGGCAGATGCGCCCGGACTCCTTCACCAGGTATTTCGCGGCGGCCAGGAAGTCGGCAAGGGTGGCGGTGGTCTCGTGCCTCGCCCCATCGCGTCCATGACGCGGGCTCACCTTGCCGGTCCCTGGGCGCCGGTAGGGGGGGTTGGAGACGACCAGGTCGAAGGTGGAGACGGGGAAACGCGTCTTCAGCGAGGTGACGTCGTCGGTGATGATGTCGACGCGGCCCTCAAGGCCGTTGGCGAGGACGTTTCTCTGCGCGATGCCCGCCATGACATCCTGGAACTCGACGCCGGTAATGACCGCGGACGGCTCGCGCCGGGCCAAAAGCAGCGGGATGATGCCGCAACCGGTGCCGAGGTCGGCCACGCGCTCGCCTTCCCTCACCTGGGCGAAATCGGCCAAAAGCAGCGGGTCGACGGAGAAACGGTAGCCGTGCCGGGGCTGGATGATGCGCAGCCGGTAACCGGTCAGCTGGTCCAGGGTCTCGCTTTCGTCCACCTCGATGACCGCGGGCGCCCCACCGTCGCCTGCCGTTGCAGACGGCATGCCGCAGCCGCGGCCGTCACCTTGCACCTTCGGCTCCCTTTTCGAAAATGGGGACCTTCAATAGCCCCATCTTGCAGAGCCGGAACTGGAGCGCCGTCTTGAGCACCCCCAGGCCGTACACCACGGAGCGGCGGAAATTGATGGAGGAGGCTTCCTTGAAGTACTTGGTGGGACAGGAGACCTCGCCGATACGGAAGCCGGCCCAGACGATCTGCGCCAGCATCTGGTTGTCGAACACGAAGTCCTCCGAGTTGGCCTCCAGCGGGAGCGACTCCAGGACCTCGCGCGAGAAGGCGCGGTAGCCGGTATGGTATTCGGACAGCTTGTGCCCCAAGAGCAGGTTCTCCGCCAGGGTGAGGAAGCGGTTGGCGACGTACTTGTAGAGCGGCATCCCCCCCTTGAGCGCCCCGATCCCGAGGATCCTCGAGGCGAGCACCGCGTCGAACTCGCCGTAGGCGATCATGGAGGACATGGCGGTGACCAGATGCGGCGTGTACTGGTAGTCCGGATGCAGCATGACCACGATGTCCGCGCCGTGGGCCAGGGCCGTCTTGTAGCAGGTCTTCTGGTTACCGCCGTAGCCGCGGTTTCGCGGGTGGATGACGGTGCGGATGCCCAGGCGCCGCGCCACCTCCGCCGTGTCGTCGCGGCTCGCATCGTCCACCAGGATCACCTCATCGACGAACTCGAAGGGGATCTCGTTGTAGGTCATTTCAAGGGTCTTCGCCGCGTTGTAGGCGGGAAGCACAATCGCGATCTTCTTGCCGTTTAGCATAATCACACCTGTCTAAAGCCGGTCGCAGCCGGGCTTGGTCCGGGACACCAGGTCCCTCCCCCTTCAGGGGAGGTCGGGCTTTAGCGCCGAAGGGCGCTTCAGCCCGCAGGCGGGAGGGGAGCTATTTCCCGCCAGGCGTCCAATCAGCCGGGTCTTCCTGTAGCGCCGGGTGTGCACCCTTGCTGCGCTGCAAGAACTCCCTTGAGAAGAGCAGCGCGAAGAAGGCCAGGGATGCCAGCGTCAGGTATTTGCCGACCTTGAACGGCAGCGGGTCAAAGACGAATTCCACCGTGTGGGTCCCCGGCGTCAGGTAGACTCCGCGCAGGATATGGTTGACCGGGACAATTGGCACGCGCTTGCCGTCCACCTTCGCGGACCACCCCTGGTAATATTTCTCCCCGAGCACCAAGAGCGCGTTCAGGTTCGCGCTGGCGGTAACCTTGATCCTGTTCGTCTCGTAAGCGTCCAGCCGGGCGGTGCCCGCGGCGACGGACTGGCCGTACGGCGCCAGCTCCAGCGGCGGCGGGCTTTCGACGATGCCGACAACGGCGGGGTTGAAGGTGGGATCGCCGCTCATGATGCCGAGCCTTTGCTGCGGGTCGGGCACCACGCCGACGGACGGGACCAGCCACGCCTTGGGGAGCACGGTTTTGTTCTCCAGCACCACCGACCCGTTGGACGAGGAGAACACGGGGAGGTATTTCCCGGATAACCCTTCACTTTGGGCCTGGTATTCCGCACCGGCCATGATGACGTATTTCAGGTTCATCATGTCCGTCATCGGGCTGCCCAGGTTGAGGACGTCGAGAAACTCCTTGTAGCGCCTCTCGCTGATGGTGACGTAGGCGGAGATGTTGGCAAAGCCGTAGTCCGAGTAGTAGTGGGCGTTCTCGTCGTTGAGCGGCTGGACCCGGTAGTGGTCGATCCTCTTCTCCAGGAAACCGACCACATCGTTCTTCGCCATCAGCTTGTTGGCCTGCGGCGTGGCGGTGACGACAAAGAACCTGTCGTTCACGCGCCAGAGGTCGCCCAAAAGGAACAGGGCCAGCAAAGGGAGCAGGACTCTGGTGGGGAGCCATTTTTTGTACCAGGTGAAAAACAGCGCGCCGTAGCAACAGGCAATCGCGCAGGCGATCCCCGCCTCGCGGAGCATGAAGCCATAGCGCTCGCCCACCAGTTGGTCACCCGACTGGTAACGGGTGGGGGCGCTGATGAATTCACCCAGCGAGTCGACGATCGCCCCCTCCCCGAAACGGATCCCGAGCAGCATGAGGCCGACCAGCGCCACCAGTCCCGCGCACCAGGCGGCCCACCAGCCGAGCCGCCTGCGCTCGCCCGCCTCCTGCGCCAGGATGTCGATCCCCCTCCCCGCCAAGACCGAGGCGCCGAAGGCGAAGAGGAACAGGATCATCTTCGGCACCCGGAATTTGGAAAAGGCAGGGAGATGTTCGAACATGAACCGGTACACGAAGGTGTATTTGCCCAGCGCCATGATCAGGGTCGCCGCCATCAGGAAGCTGAAGAACCAGGTATAGCGGTCGCGCCGCAACAACAGCGGCAGGGGGATCAGCAACCACGGGAGCAGCCCGAGGTAGCCGCCGGTCTGGGTAAAGCGCATGCGCCCCCAGTAATAGGTCTGCCCCGGCCCGGGGACGTCGCCGCCCTCCTGGCGCGAGTAACCGAACAGACCGGGGGCCAGGTAGGTCAGGATCTCCTCGGGGGGAAGCGACCAGCTCATCCCTTCCTCGTACCCTATCCCGCCGCTGTTGGCCGCCGCGGCGGCCCCTGTCGTGGCGCTGCCGGCCACCGCGTCGCCGCGCTCGGACTGCCGCGACCAGCTGTACAGCGGGGCAAAGGACATGGCGATGGTCGAGAAGAAGAGGAACACCATCACAAAGACCAGGAAAAGCTCCTTGCAAAACGGCCTGGCATAGGCACCCCTCTCCGCCAGGTACCTGGCACCGGCGTGGAAGATGCAGTAGAGCGCCACCGCGAGGCAGCTGTAGAAGGAGATCTGCCAGTGCATGTGAAAGAACTGGATGGCGAGCATCAGGGCCGTCACCGCATAGTGGTACGGGCGGCCGCCCCTGAGCGCCCGGTCCAGGAACAAGAGCACCCAGGGGAACCAGCAGATCGCCTCGAGCTTCTGGATGTGCCCGGCGTTCACGAGCGAGGCGTTCTCCGTGCAGAGCACGTAGAGGAGCCCTGCGAAGAAGGCGCCGCAGCGGCCCAGGCCGATCAGCCGGCAGTATTTGAAGGTGCCGGAGGCGCCCCAGCACATGGCGAGGACCGCGAGCCAGGCGATGGCGGACGGGAACGGGAAGAAATGCTGGATCAGGTAGCGGTGGAACAGGAGTCCGATGGCGTTCCACCCCCCCTCAAGGGTCCTGCCGCCGTCGCTCAGCGTGTCCCAGTCGGCCCGGAAGATGTCCGGGAACGCGGCGATAAAACTGGAGACCGGCTGCTCGTGCGCCGCCTTGGCACCCCAGAAAAACTGGGTGATGACGTCGGAGGCCCGGATGATCTGGTCGGTGAACAAGAGTCTATTGCAGAACAGGATGATGATCGCCGAAAGCAGCGCGAGGTAGAACCAATCCTTGTTGAGAATGCCGTTTTCCCTGCTGGTCATGAATTTCTCCGAGCTCGTCTGAACTATCTGCCCTGGTAAAACGAAACGGTGCGAGCGACCCCTTCGGCCAACTGCGTCACCGGCTGCCAGCCGAGTTCCCGGGCGGCGAGGGTGAGGTCGGATTGGAAGTCCCCGGTCTCTATGGCCCGGTAATCCTCGGGCCAGGGGATCTGGGCTATCTCGCCGCAACCGGCCGTCGCGACGGCCAGCTGCGCCAGTTCCATGAGGCTTGCGCTTTTGTCATCGCCGATGTTGTAGATCCTGCCGCGCGCCACCTCCAAGCTGCCGGCCAAAAGCATGGCGCGCACCAGGTCGTCGATGTAGAGGTAGTCGCGGCGCTGCTCGCCTGCGCCGAAGACGGTGAGCTTCTCGCCGCGCACCGCGGCCTGGATGAACTTGTTGGCGATGCCGTAGCCCCGCGCGTCGCCGACCTGCAGCGGGCCATAGGGGTTGGTGACGCGCAGCACCGTCGCCTTGAGGCCGTGCAGGTGCCCGTAGATCAGGTGGTAGTTCTCCACGGCGAGCTTGTGCGCAGCATAGATCGATTCGGGGAGCACGGGATGCATCTCGTCCACCGGCAGGTAGCGCGGCTTGCCGTACACCAGGCGGCTGCTCGGGAAGACGATCGCCACCGCCGGGTTGAAGGAGCGGCACGCCTCGAGGATGGTCAGGTGTCCGCGGCAGTTGATGTCGAGATCGTTCAGCGGTGTCTTGTTGCTGTCGGCGGCGCCCGATTTTCCGGCCAGGTTGAAGATGACCTCCTGGCCGCGGATCACCCGCTCCACCTTGTCCTCATCCCTGATGTCCGCGACGGCGATCCGCAGGCGCGGCAGGATGGCGTCGAACGGGTGAGCGGGATTGGGAGGGACGAAATTGTCCAGCACCGTCACCTGCGCCCCGAGCTCCAGAAGGCGCAGGCAGACGTTGATGCCGATGAAACCGAGCCCTCCGGTCACCAGCACCCTTTTCCCGTGGTAAAACCCCTGATACTCCAGCTCGCTCACGCGTCACTCCTTCGAAAAAACGTTCGTTACCGCAAAGGCGCAAAGCACGCCGAGACTTAAAGAAAACAAAGGAAATCAGTCAGAAATTCAGCCAGTGCCTTAGCTTCTCTTGGCGTCCTTGGCGTCTTTGCGGTTCAAATTGTGCCTATCGATCACCGAAGCGTAGATTTCCTCCAGCCGGTCGATCATGCGATCCTTGGTGAATTGCCCCAGGAACTCCCTCCCCTGCCGCACCAGGCGCTCGGAGAGCGCCCGGTCGGTAAGGCAGCTCACGATGCGCTCGGCAAGCTGCGGGTAATCGTCCAAGGGGACCGTGAAGCCGGTTTTGCCGTCCAGGACGATTTCCGGGTTGCCGCCGGCGTCGGAAAGGATGGGCGGCACTCCCGCCATGGTGGCTTCGCTGGAGACGAGCGGGATGGCCTCGATCTCGGACGGCATGACGAAGGCCTTGGCGCGGCCGTAGGTCCCGTACAGCTCGTTTCGCGGCATGCCGTAGATGAACTGCACCGGCAGCCCCCGGGCAAGGAACCGGGCGAAGGCCTTGACGTAGCCGTAGTCGTTGCCGATCACCATGAGCCGCGCGTCGGGGACCTTTTCCAGCACCAGCGGCAGCGCGCGCAAAAGCCGGTGGATCCCCTTGCGGAAGTAATCCCCCCCGACGAAGAGGATCAGGTTCTCCTTCTCGTCCCAGGGCCGCGACGCTATCTCGGAGTAATCGAGACCATAGTAGAAGTTCAGGTACTTGTGCGGATGGTCGTAGAGGTCGTAGACGTACTGCGCGTGCAGTATGATGCCGTCGATCTCCTTAAATAGGCGACTATATTTCATCTTGCGGATTTTCTGCAAGAAAAACCTGACCGGGAAATCGAGACAGAAGAAGTGGTAGTAGCGCACCCAGTAGTAATCGTGGCTGTCCACCACCAGGGGGCAGCGCAGCTTGCGCGCCAGGTCGAGGGAGAGGTGCTTCAGGTTGAGGCAGTGCGCGATGTCCCAATTCTCGTCGAGGTCCGCCTCGGAGTCGCAGATTTTCACCTCATGCCGCTTGGAGAGTTCCCTGAGGACGTTCGCCTGGTAAGTGGCGCCGCCGGTCAGAGACTCCCCGCGGCTGGCCAGTATGAGAATTCTCACGATAGATCCTTTGTAACCATCATTTTGCATGCCCGAGCTTGCGGAGCAGGGTCCGAAACGGGTGTTCGTGGGGCGAAAAGAGCGCCGCCGCTTCCGGGTCCGACAGCTTGCGCCTCCCCTTCGTCTCGCCACGCTTGCGCATGAGGGATTTGAGACTCAGCAGAAAATCCAGCCGCGCCCGCAGGGCGGCCCCCCCCCTCCCCTTCAAGACGGCAAGGCCAAGTGCTGCGAGGTCTGCCAGGAGCAAAGCGGGGAGGTGTCTTGCAACAAGCGCGGCGGGCCAGTTCTTGACGATCACGTACCACTTGTTGCGGTGGGTATGGTAGACCTTGAACGAGCTCCACTGGCCGCTGGTCGCCGAGTGCACATGGTAGACGACGGCCCGCGGCGCGGCCACGCAGCCCCAGCCGGCCAGGCGCCCGCGCCAGGCGAGGTCGAAATCCTCGTAATAGGCGAAGAAGTCCGGGTCGAAGAAGCCGACCTCCTCGATCATGGCACGCCGGTACAGCGCCGCTCCGCCGCAGGGGCCGAAGGCCTTCGTGTCGCCGCCGTACTGGCCGGCGTCGCGCTCCCCGACGCCGATATTGTAGCCCAGCCCGTTAACGCCGATCTTCAGCGCGATCGCGTCGATGCGTCCCGGATCGAAGTAGTTGAGCATCTTGGCGGCCACCATCCCGGCCCGGGGGGAAGCCTCGGCCGCCGCCAGCAGCTCGGCCAGGAAATCGGGCTCCACGCGCGTGTCGTTGTTGAGCGCGACGACGTATGCCCCGGCGGCCGCCTGCAGCCCCCGGTTGTTTCCCTCGGCAAAGCCCAGGTTCTCCGGGAGTTCGACCAGCTTCACCCAGGGGTAACTCTCCCGGACCAGCTCTTTGGAGCCGTCGGCGGAGCCGTTATCGACCAGCACCACCTCGAAGTCGCGCCAGCTCTGCGCCGCCAGGGAGTCGAGGCACTCCGGGAGGAACCTGCGGCCGTTCCAGTTGAGGACGATGACGGAAACCTTCACCTTCCCACCTGTACGAGCCTCGTGTAGATGCCGTCCAGATCGTCGACGAACCTGCGCCAGGAGAAACGCCGCTCGATCAACTGCCGGCCCCGCCCGCCCAGTGCCGCGCACCCGGACGGATCGGCCAGCAGCGAAACGACCGCACCGGCAAACTCCTGCGGGTCATCGGCAACGACCAGCGCCCCATCGTCCGCCCCGGCGATCCCTTCGGCGCCGACCGAAGTCGTCACCACGGCCTTTCCGCAGGCCATCGCCTCCAGCACCTTGAGCTTGATGCCGCCGCCAAAGCGGATCGGCGCCACCACCAGATCGACCGCGCCGTAAAAAGCCGGCACGTCCCTCACAAAACCGAGGCAGCTGACCCCGGCGTCCTTCATTTCCAAAAGCGCGGCCGGCGGGTTCTTCCCCGCCACCACGAACTCGGCGTCCGGCGCCCGCTCCCTGATCAGGGGGAGGATTTCACCGGCAAAATAGAGAGCCGCATCGACGTTGGGCTGATGCCCGAAGCTGGCCAGAAAACCGATCCTGCGCGCCGGCCCGGGCACCGGTTCGGCTACCGGTTCGATATCGACCGCGATGGCGTCGGCATAGACGTCGAGGTCCGGCAGGACCATCTTGAGAGCCGCCGCATCCTGGTGGGTCACGGTCAGGACTTTTCCGAACCGGGGGAAGTAGCGCGACTCGTAGCGCACCCAGAAGAGCCACTGCATCAGGTAGTACGCCTTGGTCCAGATGCGCCGGGCGCTCATGGCCCTGCGAAAGACGCCGACCAGGGCAGCGTCCGAGGTATCCATCACCGCCGGCACCCCGGCGCACGCCTCGACATAGTGGGCCATCTGGGGGAAAAATACGTGGACCAGGTCCGGCCTGTGCCGCTCGATGGCCCGGCGGATCTCGTTCTCCATGGCCCGGCTCTTACACTTCTCAACCACGACCGGGGTAAAGGTGGCCAGGGAAAGGACATTTGCCAGCACCCGGCGCGCGAGGTAAAGGCCTTTCTCCGGGGCCGACAGGTCCGTTCCGCCGGGTAACGGCACCGTAACCGTCTCGACGCAGTAGGGAGCCACCTGGGGCAGGCAGACCAGATCCTGCTGCCGGGCGAACGAGAGGTAGACGATCTCATGCCGCGCGGAGAGGTTCTTGATGGAATTGAACATCACGGTGCAGCCGCCGTCGGCGCCCGGAGATGCCAGGTATGGGGTAACAATCAGGATGCGCACGCCGTTATCCAACCTTCTGTGAGATGAAAACCGGATTGCCCTCGATCACGCCTTTTAGAAACGTTTCAACCTCGTCAATCATCACAGGCAGATTGCACGACAGAGCATCCGAGCGTCCCTGCCTGGCTAAAGATGCTCTCAATTTTTGGTCATTGAGCAATAGCTCGAGCTTATCGGCAAGATCAACGCTGTCTCCAGCCTGGAACGCCAGGGAGTTGTGCCTGTCCCGCAGTATTTCCTTGCTGCCGCCGGTCAATGTGCCGACTACCGGAATCCCGGATGCCAATGCCATGATCAGCGTCAGTGAAAAGGGCTCCTGCCAGATGGACGGGAAAACGAATATGTCGTGGCACGCGAAGTAGTTTGCCAGTTCCTCCCGCGGGACATTGCCGATAAAGGAAACGGCCGCCTCATTTCCAGACTCACTGACAACCCGCTTCAGGCTCTCGACATATTGAGCGTCACCCTCTCCAACGATGGACAAAGCCGGCTTCATGCCGCGTGGTTGTGCACAGAGCGAAACGAAGGCCGTCACCAAGGTGTGAACGCCCTTTTGTTCCACCAGGCGCCCCATGTAGAGAATCTTCATGGTATCCTGCGGCTCCGGGCGCACTATGGAGAGATAAGGGGTCAGATTTACACCGTTGTGGATGATCTTCGCATTGGAAAGTGGTATGCCGCTCTCAACCATCTCCTTTTTCATGTGTTCGCTGGAACATATGACGTTCGAAACCTTCGGCTTTTGCAGCAGATTCCTATAGCTTGTCAGATATTTTCTGAGATTTGCAGTCGTAGGACGATACTGGTCAAGTAACCAGTTGTCAGTAACATAATACAAAACGGCCGGGTGTAATTTTTCCACGAGCAGGATCAGGGACCGGCTGAACCTCCTCATACTCCAGATGAAAACAACGTCAGGTGCGAGATCAGCCAAGGTCTGTTCCAGGATCCTTTCGTTGCTGACCCTTATGCTATTGAGCTCGGCCAGCCCGTGCCTTGCTCCGTAGAAGTCCCCCTCCAGTTGCAGCAACCTGTAGACATGGCCTTCCCTGGTCTGGCGGTCAACTCCATAGGTGCTGGTCAGCACGTGGCACTCGTGCCCGCGAGCCGTCAGCCCGTCGACCGCGTCCATGCACAACTGCTCGTAGCCGCCGATGAAATGCGGCGGATACAGATTGGAGAGGAAAAGCACCTTCACCTGTTGAGACCCCTTTAAAAACAGATCTTCAGCTTCTGTCTTTTATTTTCCTGGCCGGCACACCGGCCATCACGCTATTTGGTTCCACCAGTCCCTTCACAACTGAATTCGCCGCGATTATGGAACCTTTGGAAATTTTGGCGCCGGGCAGAATTACGCATCCAGCACCAATCCACACATCATCTTCGATGATGACGCTGTTTCGGATCCATGGCTGTGACATGATCGTGCTGGACAGGTCTGTGCCGTGGTTAGATGCGACGATTGTTACCATCTGGGATATGAGCACGTTGTTGCCGATTCTGATTACACCACCGGCAGCTCTTAGATTGTTGTGCTCACCGATGTAGGTATTCTCCCCGATTATGAGAGTGGAGGTTTCCAACTCGGCACAAGGACCATTCTCAATCCTGACAACGGTGAAGTCATGAATTGAAGAATTCTCCCCGATAGAGATTATTCCATTGGAATTGGAATAGGCGATGTTAGCAGATACTGACGCCCCTGCGTAATCTGCCAGCAACAACGAGTGGAAGCACTTCCCCTGCATGATGTATTTTGCCAGCCGTACAACCTTCTTCGCCTTCTTTGACGACACCGCCATCAGACATAGCTTGAGTTTATTAAGGAGGCTGATATTTTCCTTCAGATATAACAAGTGAAATAAACTGAAGCCAACCCTTTCGATGCAGAAAGAAAATTCTTCATCTTTGCCATTGCTGCTTTTTGACGAGGGCAACGTGCACGAATCTGAATTGCTTCTCTGCAAAACTCCCGGTTCGTCAATGTTGAAATAATCCCAATCCTGCAGGATGTCGCAGAAAAATGACAACTCCGCGACAGCTCCCCCGTTGCCCCTGCAGGTTTTCCCCGCAACGGCTTCTTTTCGCAACATCACGTTGGACAGGCTTCCAATCCTGTTTGCAAAGTTCGCACAACAGGACCGGACCACCTTTTGGCCTTTTTCGTATCCCGGGTAAAAATTGGCTCGCAGCTTATTTTGAAACTTTTCGTCAGCCACAAACATGTCGCAAGTAACGACAGCCACCGTGGCATTGCCATCGAGCGCAGCAACCTGCTTTGTCAGCGTTCCAGGAAGCAAAACGTCGCAAGTAGTCAATATGCGCAAATACTTTCCCGCAGCGCAGCCGATGAACTTGTTGACGTTGTCTGTGAAGCCGACCTTCTTGTCATTTCGAAAGGACTTGACTCTACTGTCGTTGAACGAGGCGACTACTTCAGGCGTGCTGTCAGTTGAGGCATCATCTATGACCAACAGTTCAAAGTCTGAATACTCTCCGGCCAATACCGACGCCACAGCTGATTTCAGATACTCCGCAGAATTATAAGCTGTGATCATAACCGAAAGCATCGGACTTTTCATAGCTGGCTCTCTTTCACCGAGTTGATCGCCTCGGCAGCGCATCCCGAAGGTGGCACGGCCCACCCTACCGAATCAGTTCCCGACATTTCAAGTTTCAGGATATGCCTAACCTGTGCGCCACCCGTTTCGTGGTATCCGATAGCGGAGATGACAGGATGTACAGCAGATAGAATTTCACGGCATTGACTATCTCGCCCATAGCTTCATAGGCCTTGGCCAGCGAGCAGTAATACATGGCAACTTTTTTCTTTATGAGGTGGCTGTACTTATGCCCGAAATGCTTGTCCATGGTTTGGTAGAACTGGATCATGCCTTGGATATATTCGATCATTTTTGCTTCATCGGTATGAATGCCTGACACGGCACCCGCCGAATGTACCCGGTATACTGCCATCGGCTCGTTCAAATAGCCGATTTTGCCGAATTGCGCGTTGAGAACATGCAACGGCCAGTCTCCGAACTTCAGGCCGAAAATCCAATCAGGGAAAGCGCCGAACAGTCGGTTACGAAACATGCAGGTAAGCGTCGGGATAAAGTTGTCGACCAACAGGTCCTCGAAGACGGTGACTTCTTGCTGATCTTCCTTGCAAAAAAGAGTGCTGGGCCTGTCTTCGATCTCCCACAGGTAGCTCGCATTGTGGAAGCAGATGGCGAAATCGGGGTGGCTGTCGAGAAAGTCGACCTGCTTCTGCAACTTATACGGCGAGGTCCAGTAGTCGTCGCCATCTAGTATGGCGACATACTCGCCCTCACAGGCATAGTACGTTTCGACAAAGTTCCTCATCATTCCGAGGTTTTTCTCCGGCAGAATGAGCCGAATCCTGTCTGGATATCTTTCATGGTATTGGCGAAGTATGGTCCTGGTACTGTCTGTGGAGCAGTCTTCGCCAATAACTATCTCATAACTGAAATCAGTAACCTGCATGAGAATACTGTCCAAGGCCTGGGCCACGTATTTCTCGTGGTTATATGTGATCATCAGTATGCTTAGCTTCATCACCGGCCGCCCGACTTTCCGAGTTTCCCACAAATCTCTTGGCTATGCGAAACTGCAAACCGCATCAAATTGCAGATCTTACCGATCTCGTCCTTACCTACGGCCGTGCCGGTCGGCAGCGACATGACGCGCCCCACCAGCCGCTCGGTCTCCGGAAGCAGCAGGTGGGCATGCGGGAAGTAGGAACGGTACGGCTCCATCTGGTGACAGCCCGGGAAGAAGTAGCGCCGGGCCATGACATTCTCAGCCTGCAGGACTTCCACCAAGAGGTCGCGACTGATCCCGGTCAGCGCCTCGTCGACTTCAAAGACGATGTACTGATAGTTGCATTTTTCCGCCTCGTCGTAGAGCACCGGCTTAAGGCCCGGGATCCCCGCCAGCCCGTCCAAGTAGCAGCGGTAGTTTGCGCGGTTGACGGCAATGAAGTCGTCCAGGCTCTCCAGCCCGGTCAGCCCCATGGCGGCGCAGACCTCGGTCATCTTGCCGTTTGTGCCGACATAGATCACCTTGTCGTAACCGGCAAAGCCGAAGTTTTTCATCAGCCGGATCTTTGCTGCCAGTTCGTCGTTGTTGGTGGCGATGGCACCGCCCTCAAAGGTGTTGAAGAACTTGGTGGCGTGGAAGCTGAAAACCTCTGCATCTCCGAAGTTCCCTATCATCTTCCCATTGTGGGAGCAGTTGAAGGCATGCGCCGCATCAAAGACAAGTTTCAGGCCGTGCCGGTCGGCTATTTCCGTCAGGGCTTCGATCTCACAAGGCCGCCCCCATAGATGCACCGCTATTATCCCCGTGGTCCGCGGAGTGATCATCTTCTCCACGCAGACCGGATCAAGCAGGTGCGTCTCGGGATCGATGTCACAGAAAACCGGAGTCACGCCCTGCCATTGCAGCGAATGAGCCGTGGCCACGAATGTGAACGAGGGGACTATGACTTCTCCATCCATGCCCAAGGCGCGGGTGACAATCTCCAATGCGATGGTCGCGTTGCACATGGCGATGACGTGCTTTACCCCGAGCAGGGCGGCCATTTTTTGCTCAAATTCCTGGACCAGAGGGCCGTTGTTCGAGAGCCAGACCCGGTCGAGCATCTGGTCGATGCGAGACAACAAGCGCGCCTTTTCCCCTACGTTGGGACGCCCGACATGGAGCTTTTCTTCGAAGGCAGGTCTGCCACCTAAAATGGCCAATTCCAACAGATCATTATCCATTCCACAATCCTTTCGTGACGAGCAGTAGTACCATGGCGATGCCGCGCCCTCTAGCGGCAGTGCATGATCGGTGACGGCTTAGGCTTGTAATTAGCACCGACAAGCTTCAGTCCCGCGGCAATCGACAGACTCTCCCGAGGCGGGTTCAGTTTGGGTCAGTAATTGTTCTAACACTTTCATTCTGTTTGCCATCTGGGCATCGAGGTCGTAGGTCCTCAGGAAGGCGCTCTTACCCCTTTCGGCAAGCCGATACAGATCTTCCGGGTTTTTATAATAGTGACTGATGATCTCGGCTATCTCACCGGACTCCCTGGAGATGATTACTATTTCCTCTTTGTCCCTGAAAGCTATGTTCTGCTTTAGAGGGTCGGAACAGAAGATCGCAACGCCGCACAGTCCCGCCTCCGTGCAAGAAGCGGTCGGGAACCCGTCGAAGGCTCCGGGGGCAAGCACGAAGGGCACGTTGGGGGACAGGACTATATCCATGCGGCTATAGAAGCCGGGAAAGAAGTCAGTGTTCCTCAGGCCGTAAAAGGTGATCCGGTCCCGTATCGAGGAGACGTCTATATCGGATAAGTCGAAGGAGCCTACCACGTGGAAATTGATGTCGGGATACGTTCCGCACAGCTTCCTGGCGACCTCGACGAATACGTCGTAGCCTTTATCTACGCCTCTTTCCGTGTACTTGGCCGCCACAAAGCATATGTCGAGGGTCCCCTTGTCAACCTTGAAACGTGATTTGGCAACCGGAACGCGCGACAATTGCTCTGTGGGAAGAACGCATCCGAAAACAAATTCAATCCGGTCCGCTGCACAGTACTTCTTTTCCAACAGGTATTGCTCGGTGATTTTCTGCGTGACAAAAACCTTCCTGAAATTCGGGGACGACAAGACTCGCCGCAGCTTCATATCAGCTTCAGGCTCATCTATGTAAAATCCGCCTCCGGGATAGAGTGTGAAGGCGAATGGTATTCCATGCCTGTCGATATCCTCTATGAAGCTGTAGGCGTTGTTGATGAACACGGTGTAGACAAGCTTGCAGGCCGGAATTCGTTTCTTGTTGAAGTTCCTGACTTTGTTTTTCAGCTCAGGGTAGTAACGGGAATATTCGTGCAGTTTTTCCTGATAGCTGCCGCGGCTGCGGAAGAACAGATTGAACCCGCGTGAAGAGTGGACCTCGGTATTTGGAATTTTAGTCAGGTAGTGGTTATATTCGGCAATCCTGAAGGCGGAAAGCACCCCCGGAAAAAAGTCGTCGACAATTAAAAGGTCAACCCTGTGTCCGTCCCTGTTGTAAAAGCGGGCAAAAACATCATCGACAATGCCTGAGACTCTGACACCAAGGATCGTTGTGACCTTGATCAGCTTTCTTTTCAACTTGGTCAAAAGAAACATCGTTGCTCATACTCCGTGGTTTTAGGTGCCCCGCTACAAGCTGCCGGTTCGGCACCCGTCCCTCTTTCAGGGCATTTCCTCATGGCAATACGAAGAGCCGGCATCGCGCAACAGACTAGCGCCGGACCCGGGCCGGGACCCCGTAGGCAACCACCCCTGCCGGGATGTCACTGACAACAACGGAACCGGCCCCTATCAGCGCTCGTGCACCGATATTTATGTGGTCTTTCACCGTAGTGCCGATGCCCACCCACGCGGCGGTGCCGACTATTACCGAGCCGCCCAGAGTCACACCGGGACAGATGTGAGCCCCGTCCGCGATTTCGCACTCATGGTCCACGCTGGCCCGGGTATTGATAATCACGTTGGCACCGATCGTGGCCCCCGGGTTGACAATCGCCCCTGCAGCTATGACTGTTCCAGCCCCGATCAAGACATCAGCGGCGACTACGGCACTCGGGTGGATGACGGTAGCTAGAGAGAAACCCTCTTTCCTGACCACCTCTGACAGTTTCAGCCGCCCCTCGCAGTTGCCAAAGCCGAAAACGATGTGCGTGACACCGTCCATTTTCAGGCGCCCCAGGGCCCCAGCCCCGCCCAGCACTGGCAGCCCAAGGAACTCGCGCTGCTGCGGGTCGACATCGTCGAGGAACCCCTGCAGCTCGAAGCGCCCCTCGAGCCTGATAATGTCGGCGACGACCTTTGCATGCCCCGAAGCGCCCCAAATCACGATACCCTGCTTGCCACGTTTCATTCGTATCCTTCCGCCTCACCAGAATCTGGGATATATCAGTGCCCGCGTCATCATGTTGCCACTTCTGCGCATCGGCTTGATCAGGTAACAGACGCCGTGAGCCGATACCCAGTATGAGATGCATGATGCGACGGCGGCCCCTACTCCCCCGTAACGGGGGATGAGGATGAAATTGAGTCCGATGTTCACCACGGCCGCCGTCACGTTCACCCAGAACAGAATCCAGATCCAGTTCATGGCAAAGAGGTATGCGCCTCGTGCCATCGCCAGGTTGATGAACAGGTCGCTCCAGATGAGAATGATGAGCATCGGCGCAGCGGCTGAGTACGCCGGTCCGTACAACAGGTTGATGACGAATGGACCTATGAAGGTGACCGGAATCGCGACGGCATACCCGGCAAAGGCGAGAAAGTTGAAAAGCTTCTGCAGCCTTTTGTAGAACTCGGCCTCGTCGACCTCCTTCGCCTTGATGATATTGGGGAACACGGAGGCGATGATGGCGCTGGGAATGAAGAACCAGAGTTCCGCCACCCGGACCGCCGCCGCATAAAAGCCGAGTTCCTTGGTGTCACTGATCTGCCCGATCATGACCTGGTCGATTCGAAGACAAACCATTGAAACGACACCACCGAGTAACATGGGCCAGCCGCTGCTGAGAAGCTCTTTCGCTACCGGCAGGCTGAACTTCCAGTTGCGAAGCGCCCCCCCTTTGACGGAATAGACGTAGAGCAGACCGCAGGCGCCGATGGCCAGTTCCACCAAGTTGGTAACGGCGAAGGCCAGCAGCGAAGCCTTCGACAAAATCAGGATCACCCTGATGACGGCCGTGACCAGGAACCCTACGCTCTTGGCGTACACGACGTACCTGGACATCACCTTCGACTGAAACCATAGGTCGGCCGCGTCAAAGGCGCTCAGAGTGAGTGCCCACCCGGCGATGGCGACCATGATTTGCGTCAGGAAGTCATCCGGCTTGATGACGGCGACGACCACCAGAACGCCCAGGTAGCAGACGATGCCGGAAAAGAAGCGCAGCACGAAGGAGGTGCCGAGGTACTCCTCACTCCTCTCGGGATGCCTTACCAGGTCGCGGATGACGATGGTGTCGATGCCGAGCCCCGACAACGCCCCTGCCAGCCCGACCAGCGAAGCCGCATAGCTCATTAGGCCATATTGAGTAGGCCCCAGGTAGCGCGCGACCCAGACGCCAACCAGAAGCCCCACCCCCATGCGCAGGATCTTGTCACCTATGAGCCAGCCGCTGTTCTCCATCGCCTGCTGGAACACGTGGCGGTTCTCAAGGCGCTTGCGTAGAAATCCCGGGAGGTGTCGGACCCACGAACGGTCGGCAGGGGTTGTGTGCTGCTGGCATATGTCTTCGGAACCGCGTTCCGTCACGAGGACTCCATTTTACAGTTGGCCGTACGCATCAGCCTTAGATGCGGGGCCTAACTCCCTTTGCGTCAGGAACGCTATAAGAGCCCGGCGTACAACCCGGCAAGCTCTTCGAAATATTTGAGCCTCTCCCTGATAACCTGATAAACCTTATCAAGGTCGAGCTTTAAGTAATCGTGCACCAGAACGTTCCTGAAAGCCGCCATCCCGTCCAATTCACGAAAAAGCTTTGCCGGAATCACCTCTTCCTCGGCCAGGATCTGGAAAATTTCGGCATATGACTCAGGCTTCCGGTAACCACGGTCTGCGATGAGGTGATTGCCGATATCCAGCAGGCACTCGATGGTAAGATGCAGGTACCGCTCAGCGGCACCATGAATAAACGGGTCCTTCTTGAAGGTCGCAAGATCGTTTCTTTGCACGGATTTCAACGTCTGAAGATAGCCCCGCAATTTTTCCAGGCGCGCCGTAATCACATCTCTCTTAACCAAAGAAATCCCCCCTCTTGATCTGCTCTCGCAGATAGCCGAGCTGTACCTGCCGCAGATAGGCGGTGTCAAGGTATTCCCTCAATGCACGACTCTCAAAGGTGACCCGCCGCAGCCGGTCATCTTTGAGAACGATGCCGTTACTTATTACTTCATGCTTAAGGACAATAGGGGCGACATTCAAAACGACCAAATCGAAATTTTCCGTCTTCAACTCCCTTGCCAGTGCTTCCATGAGTTGTAGCCGGGATTTGAAGAGGTCAAGCCTGCCATCAAGATAGACCGCAAGGTCAAGATCACTCAGCGGGCCAGCGGTCCCGGCCGCAAGCGAACCGAACAGGTAGGCGAATTTAACTTTCCGTTCGGCTACCAGGAAAGCCTTGGCAATTTTCACCTTATCAGCCATCGGTCACTCCCTTCTATCGGTATCCGCAGACCTGCTTCCAGTGCTGACCCCGCCACAACTAGCTGCATGCTGCGCCGCCGGTCCGGTAGATGCGTGCCGGGTCCACCCCCAGGTGGATCAGTTCTATGCACAGCGCGTCGCCGCGCTTGAGCGAGGTGATGACGATCCTGTGGTTGCCGGAGAGAAGGCCCAGCGCCGGCGAGACCACGGCCCTGTCGAAGAACCTGCGGCCGTCTGCGTCAGTGTCCATCGCCAACTCCAGTTCCAGCCCCGTCTCCTTCAGGGAGAGATAGGCGATCTCGGCGACCTCGTCTATGCCGCAGAACGCGACCCCCTTGACCCCTTCGGCGGCGAGGGCGCGGAAGAGCTTCAGGTAGTCCTGGCGCGCCACCGTGTACAGGCCGGAGAAGTAGCTCAGGTGCTGGTAGGCGAGCCTGCTCTTCTCGGCAAAACCCTTGGGGGTGAGCAGATAGGCGTAGCGGTTCTTCGGGAAGTTGTTGACCCGGACAAAACCTTTGGAAACGAGATTTTTCAGATAGGAATTGACGAGCCCCAGGGCTATGCCCAGGCGCTTGGCAAGTTCGCGCTGGGAGAGCTGCTCATCGCCGGAGATCTCCGAGAGGAGCAGGAAGGAGCGGTAGGTATCCAGGATCTTTTCGTCGTCACCGTTCATGGAGTGAACAATATAATAAACTCATGCGAAATTCAATGCAAAACAGGTTTGCCACGGAGGCACGGAGAAAATCTGAGCAGGCGAAACAAAGAATCTTAAACGAGGGAAGGCTGAACCTGAGGCATTAAAAACAGAGGTCACAGTATCAGTCTCGTAATTCCTTTGGTAAGAAGGACTGAATTGAAGTTGATCAATAGACCGACTTTGTAGCCACCTAGTTTCATGTAGCTCAACAGCTGGGCTTCAAATACCGGGTCATGTCGTTCAGTGCTTTTGAGTTCGAGCACCACGCTGTCTTCAACGAGCATGTCTATACGAAACTCACCAATGCTTTGGCCCTTATACGCGACCTGCAGTGGCATCTGGCGCTTGAACCGTAGCCCTTGTTGGAAGAACTCAATACCGAGTGCGGACTCGTAGATGCTTTCCAAAAGTCCCGGGCCCAATTCCCTGTGAACCGCAATCGAACAGGCAATGATTTTACCAGTCAACTCCTCTAAAATCATGGCAATACCTCCTGGGGTAAAGTTGCGGCTGCCCCCAAGATTCTACCAGTAGTTTCTCAACAGTTTTGAGCCGTTTTCTGTCTTTTGGTACCGGCTTCCAGGTTTTAGGTCTTTCTCAGATTTTCTCCGTGTCTCCGTGGCCAACGGTTTGGCCTGTCCTCAGAAGTTCCCTGTAGATCCCCGCCAGCTCCCTACCTCGCGCTTTCCACGAGTGCTCGCTTACCGCCCGCTCCCGCCCCATCTGCCCCAGCGCCTCGCGCAACTCCCGGTCGCCGGCCAGCCGCCCGATGGCGCCGGCCAACTCGTTCGCGTCGCCGAACTTCGCATAGAGCGCCGCGTCTCCCAGGATCTCACGGTTCACCGGGGTATCGAACACCACGGTGGGGAGGCCGCAGGCGATGTAGTTGAAGAGCTTGCCGTTGGCCTCGGTGAGCGAGATCTTGGGCGAGACGGCGATGTCCCCCGCGCTCAGATAAAGAGGCGCCTCGGCATAGGGAATGCGCCCGGTGAAGGTGACCATATCGCTGACACCAAGCTCCCCGGCCTTATCGCGGTAGCCCCCCTCTGGAAACCCCATGATGAGAAAATGCAGCTTCGCCCCCTGCCCCTTGAGAAGCGCTGCCGCCTCCAAGAGCAGGTCGACCCCCTGGTAGCTGTTCATAAGCCCCAGGTAGCTGACGATGGGGCGATCGCCGGGGAGCCCCAACCGCGCCCGTATCGCGTCCTTTTGGTGCGGGGCGAACTTGTCCGTGTCCACCCCGTCCATGAGCGGGCGGATCCGCTTCCTGGGGACGCCGGCGGCAACGAGAAGCTCCACGGTCGGGCCGGCGCTCGCGATGATGAAGTCGGAACTCCGGTTGATCCAGCGCTCCAGCAGCGCGAAAAAGCGCTGCAGCAGGGATCCCGGCCGCACGAAGCCGTGGTCGGTGATCTCGGCGGTCAGGCTCCCCTGGCAGTCGAAGAGCAGCGGCACGCGGAGCACCATTTTCAAAAAGGCGCCGATGAAGGCACCCTCGTGGATGTGGGCATGTATCAGGTGGGGCTTGAAGGTGCGCGCCACCTGCAGCGCCTTGAAAAGGAGCAGGATGTCGAGGTACGGCTTGTGCCAGGAGGGACCCGCCTCGAGCTTGCCGTACCAGGGGACGCCGGGTATCCGGTCGATGGGGAAATCGGGGACGTCGCGGCCTATGTGGTAGGTGACCAGGCGCAGCTCCACGCCGCAGGGGATCACGGCGCGGGCCTCTTCGAGAATACGGACGTGGCAGCCCCGGTCGGCGAAGAACGGGGTGGGCGCCAGCACCAGGACTCTGAGCGGCGCCTCAGTCAAAATTGAGCTTTTCCTTGATGTTGTAGATCGGTTTTCCCTGCGCCTCGTAATAGGTCCTAGCGCTCAGCTCGGCCAAGAGCCCCATGACGATGAACTGGATCCCCATGAAGAGCAGGAAGGCGGTGAGTATGAGCAGCGGGTTGCGGTTCATGCTCATCTGCTCGAAGAACTTCATGTAGATGGTGGCGGCGCCGGAAAGCATGCCTGCGCAAAGGGTGTAGATCCCCCAGCGCCCGAAGAGCTGGATCGGCTTGGTCGAATAGCTCAAGAGGAACTTCACCGTCATCAGGTCGAGGATCACCTTCATGGTGCGGGATATGCCGTACTTGCTCTGGCCGTGCAGGCGCTCGTGGTGCCGGACCGGCATCTCGGTAACCCTGCCCCCCACCTGCGAGGCGAGCGCGGGGACGAAGCGGTGCATCTCGCCGTAGAGGTTCACGTCTTCCAGCACCTCACGGCGGTACGCCTTGAGCGTGCAGCCGTAGTCGTGCAGGTGCACCCCGGTCAGGCGCGAGATGCAGGAGTTGGCCAGGATCGAGGGGAGCCGCCGGTTGATGAAGGTATCCTTTCGGTCCTTGCGCCAGCCGGAGACCACGTCGTAGCCGTCGTCGATGCGGGCCAAAAGCAGCGGGATGTCCAGCGGGTCGTTCTGCAGGTCGCCGTCCATCGGCACCACCACCCGTCCCGAGGCGAGATCGAAGCCGGCGGCCATGGCGGCCGTCTGGCCGAAATTGCGGCGGAACCTGACCACCTTGACCCGTGCATCCTTGGCGGCCAGCAGTTTCAGCGCAGGGTAAGAGTTGTCCGAGGAGCCGTCGTCGACGAGGATCAGCTCGTAATCGAGCCGGGCCGCCGAAAGCGCCTCGCTGACGCGGGCGTGCAGGATCGGGATATTCTCTTCCTCGTTGTATATCGGTACCACTACGCTCAGATCCACACGATCTCCAAAATCAATTTTGAATTGCGAATTTTGAATTTTGAATTAAGCCCCGGAGGCCAAAATCAATTTTGAATTGCGAATTTTGAATTTTGAATTACGACCCGGAGTTCCAAATTCGAAAATCGTCTATGCCTCAATTCGGGTGAAGGTTGCTTCATTGCGTCTCTGCTTTCAATTCAAAATTCAAAATTCAAAATTCAAAATTGCCTCCAAACCCCTTCACGCAGCGCACCTCGATCCCCTTCTCGCAGCGCGGGCCGCTCCGGTAGCGCGGCCGCAGCAGGCCGGCGATCACCCCGGCGCCATAGGCCAGGTGCAGCGTGGGGAAAACGAGCAAAAGCCTGGGGAAAAGGGCCGGGTCCCGGCCGGAGAGAGTGCCGGCAAGGGCCGCGGCGGCTATGGCCGCCAGGTAAAAGAGCATAGGCAAAGCGAAAAGCCCCCGGCCGAAGAACGGGAGCGAAAGGGTGTAGATGAGGAAAAGGGACGGGGCGAGGGAGACCGGCTTCAGCCGCCCCGACAGGAGCGTCTGCTCGCCGCGCCCGCGGCCGTATCCGAACATCTGCCTGACGTACGCGCCCCAGCTGCGGCGCTGGCTGCGCAAGACGGCGAGCTCCGGGTCGTGCACCAGCTGGTAACCCTCGCGCACCAGGCGGTCCATCAGCTCGTTTTCCTCGTTGGGATAGAGCCGCGCGTCCAGACCCTCGTGCGCCAGGAAGATCTCGCGCCTGAAACTCAGGTTGCACAGGATGAGTTCGCTGTCGCTAGAGCGCCGGGCCCGGCCCACCTTCCGGTAGCGGTTGCGCACCCCGCCGCCGCCGACGGCGGAGGCGAAGGCCACGCCGATGGCGCGCTGCAGCGCCGAGTCGCTGCCGGGGGTGAGCGAAGGCCCCCCCACGGCGGCGACCTTCGGGTCCTGGTAGTGGCGGGCAGCGGCGTCCAGAAAACCGGGGGAGACCTGCGAGTCGTCGTCCAGGAAGTAGAGGAGCTCCCCTTGCGCGGCCCGTGCCGCGAGGTTCCTCTGGGCGCTCGGCACGCAGCCGTAGGCCACCAGCACCTCGAAGAGCTCGCCGGGATAGCCGGCGCGCGCGATGCCGGCAAGGGCTCGGACCTCGCCCCCCGGCTTGACCGGGATGATGACGGAGATCTTGGGCTGGCTCACCGCTGCTGCGGGCGGGCCGGGTTACCGGCGGGAGCTGCCTGGAGAGGGAACCGGCGGGAGCGGCTACTGCACAACGGCTTTCACCCTGTCATAGCGAAACGTCCGGTGGCAGCCGACGGAACAGCCGCCGCCCGTTTCGGTGGCCTGGTAGCGGATCGGTATGTCCCAGGTGCCGAAGCCGGGTGCCTTGGGATAGATGAGCCGGTCCTGGGACGAGGCGTGCGGGTTGTGGCACATGCGGCAGGAGCGCCCCTTGCCCACCTTGTTCACGTGGACCGCGTGCAGGTTCCGGTCGCCGTTTCTGAACCTGGTCGCCTTCTCGGTCTTCACCGCCGAAACGAGCTCCGGGTTGTGGCAGGAAAAGCAGAGCGGGAAGGCGTCCTCACCGAAGGGGCGGTACAGCTCGGTCGGGTAATCGGCCTTGAGGATCCTGCGATAGGGGGAGCCGTGCGGGGCATGGCACTTGACGCACTCCCCGGTGCTGACCGGCTTGTGGACCGATTTCCCCTCGGCGAGCTTCGGGTCATGACACAGGAAACAGAACTGCGCCCCGGGCTTCTTCAAAAGGTACCGCCCCTCCGACTGGTGCGGGTCGTGGCAGGAGAGGCACGCGCCGTTGGCGACCGGCGCGTGGGTATGGGCGCCGGTGAAGCGCTCCTTGGGATGGCAGCGGAAGCAAAGCGCCGGTGACGGGGCCTTCAAAAGCGCCTTGTTCTCCGAGCTGTGCGGCAGGTGGCAGGCGGTGCACTCCCCCAGCCCCACCGGCTTGTGCAGAAACGGCTTCTTGATCAGGGTGGTGTGACAGACGACGCAGAGCTTGTCCTTGGGGACGATGAACCCCATGCTCCCCTGTCCCAGCGGATGGTTGTCGGAGAGCTGCCGATGGCATCTCAGGCATTCGCCGGCGGCAACCGGCTTGTGCGCGACCGCACCCCTGGCAAGTCCCTTGTGACAGGCGCTGCACTTGAACGGCTCCGCCTGCGCCAGGGCCGGCAGGAGCAACATGCCAAGGATGATGAGGGCTTTGGCCGGATATGTCCCGAATAAATGTCGCATCGTTTGAACCGATCCCTTTGACAGGAGACTATTTGCCGTAGCTGTGCAGGCCGGAGAGTAACAGGTTGACCCCCAGGTAGCAGAAGATGGTGGCGGCAAAGCCGATTATCGAGAGGATGGCGGCCCTGCGCCCCACCCAGCCGCGGGTGATGCGGGCGTGCAGGAACGCCGCGTAGACGAACCAGACGATCAGGGACCAGGTCTCCTTGGGGTCCCAGCTCCAGTAGGTGCCCCAGGCGTAGTTGGCCCAGGCGGCGCCGGTGACGATGCCGAGCGTCAGCAGGGGGAAGCCGATCATGATCGCCTTGTAGTTCAGGTCGTCCAGGATCTTTATGGACGGGAACATGGAGAGGACCCCGCCCGCGGGCGAGTTGCCGCCGGTTTGCTCCAGCTTCTCCCGCAAGAGGTACATGATGGAGATGCCGCAGGCGACGGCAAAGGCGGCGTACCCCAGGAAGCAGGTGATCACGTGGTACACGAGCCAGTTGCTCTGCAGTGCGGGGACCAGCGGCTCGATGCCGCTGTCAAGCCCCAACTGGGCCCAGGCCATGCCGAACAGCGCGAAGGGGACCACGAAGAAGCCGATCGCCCGGTACTTGTACTTGAAGTCGATGACCAGGAAGATGAGTATGATGGTCCAGGAGAAGAAGACGACCGATTCGAACAGGTTGGAGAGCGGCGCATGGCCGTGCCCCTGGTCGTAGGATTCCTTCCAGCGCAGTCCGATGGCTGCGGTCTGGACCAGGAAGCCGAACAGCGCGGCGTAGGTCCCGGCCAGTCCCACCGCCTTGCTGCGCGAGGCGAGAAACGCGAAAAATATGCAGGTGGAAACCATGTACACGATCATGGTGACGTTGAACAGCATGGAACTGGACATCGATTTAACCCTCCGGTCGGTTCAGTTTACGCGAAGATAGGGGTAGGCGCCCCCCAGGGACTTATGCCTTGTTGAGCTTCTGAACCAGTTCGTCGAAGCTCATTTCGAAACCCGCCGGGTTCTTGCTGGCGGAGCCGCCGACGGTGACGCCGTCATCGGAAATCCGGGCCCAAACCCTCTTGTGGGACATGAAGAAGGCCATGCAGATGCCTATCACCATCAGCAGGCAGCCGAGCCAGACCACCAGCACGCCGGGGTCGTTGGCGACCTGCAGGCCGGTGAAGAACTTCTGGTCCATGCCGTCGAAGGTGATGATCAGGTCACCGCCGTGCTCGGCGTTGAAGGAGTCGTACCTGCTGGAGAGGATCACGAAGGGCTGCGGCTTGCCGCCTGCCGGGGTGAACTCGACCTGGGCGCCGGGGCCGTCGAAACCCTTCATGAAGGGGCGCACGTCCTGGGTCGCCTCCATGACGGAGAGGAAGGCGCCGCCCGGCAGTGCCAGCCGCTCGCCCTGGCGGCCGTCCAGCTTGACCTGGGCCCCCGTGCTGCGGTTGCGCACCGAGATGTGGTACAGCGCGCCCTCATCGCTCGGGCCGTAGCTCGACTGGTAGAAGGTGACCCCCTTGTAGGTGAGCGGGTCGTTGACGATGACCGGAACGCTCTGGTAGCCCGGCACAGGCTGGCCGTTCTCAAGCACGGTCAAAAGGCTCTTGAACTCCTTGGGAGCGCCCGTGTCGTAGAAGGTGACGGTGAACTTCTCGCAGCGGACCTGGTAGCCGAGATCGACCATCTTGCCGCCGCGCGTGGCCACCTGCGAAATGGCGCCCCCCTCGGGGATGTTCACGTACCCCTTGTATCCGAAGAACGAGCCGATCAAGGCCCCGATGAAGATGATGATGATGGAGAAGTGCACCACGTACACGCCGAGCCGGCACCAGCGGTTCTTCTGGGCGAACAGGTGGTACGCGCCGTCGCGCTCGGTGACCACCGGAGCGGCGAACTCGGCCTTGAGCAGGGAGGCGAGCTTATCCTTGAGCTCCGACTTGCCACCGCGCAGCTTCAGTTCCTTGACGCTGGTAAGGCTCTTCTGGAACGCCTCGTCCATGACGAGAACCGGCTCGGAGACGATCTTCCAGACCCGGGGCAGCCTCTTGATGGAGCAGCAGATCAGGTTCAGCGTAAGCAGGTAAAGGAGCAGGATGAACCACCAGGAGTGGTACATGTCGAAGAAGCCGAGGGCGCTGTAAAGGCGGATCTTGGTTTCGCTCAGCGTGGCGAGATATTCGCGTTGCGGCCCCTGCTGGATCACGGTGCCGATGATTGAGGTGAGGGCGAGTCCGATAAGCAGGAAAATTGTGAGTCTTAAGGAGCAGAAGAAATCCCACAGCTGTTGCGCAAGTCCGCGTTTATTCGTTGTCAAGGCAGTCTCCCAGAAAGGTGATTTGCATCTTGGTACTGAATCAAGCTTGCCATTATAGACAAAATGACAATAAGCGCAAAATAAAAATTGCTAATGCCATTGCAATTCGAAAAAAAGGGGCGACAAGAATTTTCCTGTCACCCCAGTTCACTGCAAGTCACCCCTGAGCGGGGAGAATTACTTCTTGTGGCACTCGCCGCACTTGGTCGGACCGGCCTTCTTGTCGGCGTGGCACCCCTTGCAAAGGGAGTGAGCCTTGTCCTTGTCGATGGCGATCTTGCCAGGTGCGCCATCGCCGTGACAGAGTTTGCACTCAAGCTTGGCGCTGTGAGCCTTGTGGTTGAAGGTCACGTTGCCGTTCTTCGCGGGGTAGACGACGGAATCCGCAGCCATTGCGGAAACTGCAAAGGCGAGGGTCAATGCTACTGCAGCGACGACTTTTTTCATGAGTTTTTCCTCCATATAGTAATAAATAGTAAGCGAAAAGTATACAACCCCGAGAACTTTGTCAAGACAATTCACCCGTAAAGCGGGAGTTCAGAGGCGCCTGGCAGCCTGCAGCGCGGCGTCTTTTTCCTCCACCTCCTGCGCCATCTGCTCGCGATGTTCGGCGAACCTGGCGCGCAGATCGCCGTTGCCCAGCGCAAGGATCTGTACAGCGAGGAGCCCCGCGTTTTTCGCCCCGGCCCGCCCGATCGCCATGGTCGCGACCGGAATGCCGCCGGGCATCTGCACCATCGAGTAGAGCGCATCCACCCCGTTGAGCGCGCCGCCCCCCATGGGCACGCCTATCACCGGGAGCAGCGTTTCGGCGGCGACCACGCCGGCCAGGTGGGCGGCGACGCCGGCTGCCGCGATGACGATCTGCACGCCCCGTCCTGCTGCCTCACTGGCGAGCTTGGCGGTTTTCGCCGGCGAGCGGTGGGCGGAGGCGACGTGCATCTCGTAGGGGACGCCGAAATGGGTCAGCACCTTGGCCGTCTCTTCCATGGTCGAGATGTCGGAGTCGCTCCCCATCAGAATGAGTACAGTCGGATCGGTCATATCGGTAAAGCTCCTGTAGTGATTGATACAAACATCCTTGCCACAGAGACACGGAGAAGATCTGAGAAGGCGTAAAACTCCGTGTCTGCGTGGCAAACGGTTTCAGCCTTACCTGTTGATCGCCTTCGCCCCGATGTCCTTGCGGTAGTGCATCCCGGGCCACGAGATGAGGTCGACGCCGCGGTAGGCACGGTCGATCGCCTCCTGCACCGTGTCACCCAGGGCGGTTACCCCGAGCACGCGGCCGCCGTTGGTCACCACTTCCCCGCCGGCGCTCTTGGTTCCGGCATGGAACACCACCAGTTCATCGAGCTGTGCCGCCCGGTCCAGCCCCGCGATGACGTCCCCCTTCGGGTAGTCGCCCGGATACCCCTGGGCCGCGAGCACCACGCAGACCGCGGCCTTGTCGTGCCACTCGATCTCGACCCCGGACAGGTCCCCCGAGGCGACCGCGATGAGGATCGGCACGATGTCCGACTTCATCCGCATCAAGAGCGGCTGGCACTCCGGGTCGCCGAAGCGGGCGTTGAATTCGAGCGTCTTGACGCTGTCTCCGTCGATCATGAGCCCGGCGTAGAGCACGCCGCGGTAAGGGCGCCCTTCGGCAGCCATGCCGTCGACGGTGCGCCGCATCACCTGCGCCATGGCCTTCTCGTGAATGGCGGGGGTCACCACAGGCGCGGGGGAGTAGGCCCCCATGCCGCCGGTGTTGGGGCCGCGGTCGCCGTCGAAGACCGCCTTGTGGTCCTGGGCGCTCGCCAGCGGGATGATGCGCTCGCCGTCGGTGAAGGCGAGAAACGATGCCTCCTCCCCCTTCAGGAACTCCTCCACCACGACCCGGGAGCCCGCCGCGCCGAAGGCGTTGCCGGAAAGCATGTCGGTCACGGCGGCAACCGCCTCCTCGCGGGTCTGCGCGATGATGACCCCCTTGCCGGCCGCGAGGCCGTCCGCCTTGATGACGATCGGGATCCCCGTGTCGTCGATGAAGGAGACGGCCGGCTCCACCTCGGTGAAGACGCCGTAGGCCGCCGTCGGGACCTGGTACTTCTGCATCAGGTCCTTGGAGAACGCCTTGCTCGCCTCGATGATCGCCGCGTTCTTCCTGGCGCCGAACACCTTCAGGCCGTGCTCCTCGAAGAGGTCGACCAGGCCGAGCGAGAGCGGCAGTTCGGGTCCGACCACGGTGAGGGCGATCCCCTCGGCGCGGGCGAAGGCGAGCAGACCCTGGAGGTCGTCGACCGCGATATCCACGTTTTGGGCGAGCCGGGCCGTTCCCGGATTTCCCGGAGCGCAGAACACCTGTTGCACCATCGGGGACTGTGCGATCTTCCAGACCAGCGCGTGCTCCCTCCCCCCCCCACCGATAACCAAAACCTTCATGACAGCTCCTTTAAATCAATTGACAATGGATAATTGACAATTGACAATTCACGGCTAAACACACACCAATCAACAATGGCTCGACAACTAAAACCTCTTCAAAGATTTCATTGTCAATTGTCCATTGTCAATTCTCAATTGACCTGCGCCTAGTGCCTGAAATGCCGCATCGCGGTGAACACCATGGCGATGCCGTGCTCGTCGGCCGCGGCGATCACTTCGGCGTCGCGCATGCTGCCGCCCGGCTGGATCACGGCGGTGACCCCCACGGAGGCCGCGTTGTCCAGCCCGTCGCGGAACGGGAAGAAGGCGTCGGAGGCCATCACGGCTCCGGTCACGGGGATGCCCGCCTGCTCGGCCTTGATGGCCGCGATGCGCGCGGAGTTGACCCGGCTCATCTGCCCGGCGCCCACCCCGACGGTGGCGTTGCCGCGACCGTACACGATGGCGTTGGACTTGACGAACTTCGCCACGCGCCAGGTGAACAGCAGGTCTTCCATCTCGGCGTCGGTCGGCGCCCTCTTGGTCACCACCTTCAGCTCGCCGAACAGCTGCAGGTCCGCATCCTGGACCAGCAGGCCGCCGTTCACCCTCTTGAAATCGTAACGGACGGAGGGGGTCTCCGGCCAGAAGCCGCACTCCAGCAACCGGACGTTCTTCTTGGCCGAGATCACCTCGCTCGCCGCCTCGGTCACCTTCGGCGCGATGATCACCTCGACGAACTGCCGCTCCACGATGGCGCGGGCGGTGGTTTCGTCCAGCTCGCGGTTGAAGGCGATGATGCCGCCGAAGGCCGATTCCGGGTCCGTCTTGTAGGCGGCGTCGTACGCCTCGAGGAGGTTCGCGCCCACGGCGACGCCGCACGGGTTCGCGTGCTTCACGATGACGCAGGCCGGCCCCTCGCTGAACTGCTTCACGCACTCAAGCGCCGCGTCGGTGTCGCCTATGTTGTTGTAGGAGAGCTCCTTGCCCTGGAGCTGGCGCGCCGTCGCGATGGAGGCCTCCCTGGAGCCGCGCTCCACGTAGAAGGCGCCGGACTGGTGCGGGTTCTCGCCGTAGCGCATCCCCTGCGCCAGCTGGTACTGCAGCGTCAGGGTATCCGGGAAGGGGGCGACGGCCTCGCCGGTGCGGGCGCCGAGCCAGTTGGAGATGGCGCCGTCGTAGGCCGCCGTGTGCTGGTACACCTTGACGGCGAGCCGGAAATTGGTCTCGCGGGAGACGCTCCCGGCGCTGTTCTTCATCTCGTCCAGCACCAGCCGGTAATCGGCGTGGTCCACGATCACCGTCACGTCGCGGTTGTTTTTCGCGGCGGAGCGCAGCATGGTCGGGCCGCCGATGTCGATGTTCTCGATGGCGTCCTCCATGGTGCAATCCTCCTTGGCCACCGTCGCCTCGAACGGGTAGAGGTTCACCACCACCATGTCGATCGGCTCGATGCCGTGCTCCTGCATCTTGGCCAGGTGCGCCGGGTTCTCCCTCATGCCGAGGATGCCGCCGTGCACCTTCGGGTGCAGCGTCTTGACCCGTCCGTCCAGCATCTCGGGGAAGCCGGTGAACTCGGAGACGTCCTTCACGGCGACGCCGGCGTCGCGCAAAAGTTTTGCCGTGCCGCCGGTGGAGAGGATCTCCACACCGTACCCGGCAAGCGCCCGGGAAAATTCCACCACCCCACTCTTCTCCGAAACACTGATCAGCGCGCGCGCAATCTTTGCCATTTGAATACTCCTTTCACTACCATTGTTTTTGATACCGACTCGTCACTATATTAAAGATTCACAAAAAAGCATGACCGCGCTGGGCCGAAGCGCTTCAGCGCGCAGACAGAGGACACGGAGGATAAGCAGAGGACACAGAGGGAAGACTTCTGATTCATGGCTGAAACGAACAGGCTACCTGCTTGAAGCTGGAACCTCTCCCATCGGTCAGGCTCCCGACCCGGGAAAATCGATGTTGGCCAGGAAGAGCTTCTCGAAGAGCGGCGTGCCGGAGAGCGGGATCACCCGCACCTTTTGCGCCAGCCCCTCCAGCCGCTCGCGCCCGTCGCTTTCGACGAGCAGACGCTCCACGCCGGCCAGGGCGCCTTCCCGGACAAATCCGGTGATTCTTACCATTTTTTCGCTGAAAATTCCAACCTTTTTTAGCACCGCGGGCGACAGGACCGCGCCGAAGGAGCCGGTCAGCACCACCTGCGAAAGCGAGTCCAATGAAAGACCGGCCTTGGCGAGCAGGATCTCCATCCCCCCGCGCAAGGCACCCTTGGCCAGCTGCAGCGCGCGGATGTCCTCCTGGTCGAGATATACCAGAGCTGAGGCGTCGCGGTGCAGCACGAAAGCGGGGATGCCGTTCACCTCCTGGACCCGGTTCGCCAGGTTGGAGGCTATCGAGCCGGCAGGACGCAGCCGTCCGGTCGGCTCGATCACGCCGCTCGACAAAAGCGCGGCCACCGCCTCCAGCACACCGGAGCCGCAGATGCCCCGCGCCGGTGCGCCGGCTATGGTGGCGAGCTTGACCCGGTCGTCCTCGATGCCGACGCCGCTGATGGCGCCGGGGAGCGCGGCCATGCCGCAGCGCATGTTGCCACCCTCGAAGGCGGGCCCCGCCGCGGCGGAGGTGGCAAGGAAGCGCTCGCCGTCGAAGAGGGCGATCTCGGCGTTGGTACCCAGGTCCAGGTACAGGGTGGCCGGCCGGGCGCTTAGCCCCAGGCCGAAGAGGAAGGCGAGCAGGTCGCCCCCCACGAAGCCGCCGGGCAGCGGCAGCAGATAGGCGGGAAGCTCGCGGCTCCAGCCGAGATCGTGCGTGGTGGCGCTTTTGCCTTCGGTGAAGAGGGGGCGAAAGGGGGGATAGGCCAGCGAGGCGACCGGGAGGCCGAGCGCGATGTGCTCCATGGCGGGGTTGCCGGCGACGGCGATGCCGGCAAGCTCGCCGGGGGAGGCGCCCGCCTTGGAGAGGAGTTCCTGCGCCATGCGCTCCATCTCCAGCGCGAGGACCCCCTGCATGGCGGCCAGGGTCTCCGGGACGGCTGCGGCACCGAGGCGCGACAGCACGTCGGCTCCCCACCGGCGCTGCGGGTTGAGCCCGGCCGTCACGGCAAGGCGCTCCCCGGTTGCGGGGTCGACCAGGGAGGCGGCGATGGTGGTGGTGCCGAGATCGAAGGCGGCTGAGAGCCTCCTAGCAGATGACAATGGTGCTTCCTCCCACAGGCTCGACCTGGCCGACGCGGACTGCAAAGGCACCGGCGGCCCGGGAGCGCGCGAGGAACTCGCTGGCGTCCTCCGGGGCCAGTGCGATCAGGAGCCCGCCCGAGGTCTGCGGGTCGTAGAGCGGCAGCAGGGGGTCGCCGGTGATCCCCGAGACCCGCGGTGCGTAGTGCTCGCGGTTGCGGTAGCAGCCGGCCGGGATCAGCCCGTCGCCCGCCAGTTCCGCCACGCCGGTCATGACCGGGACCCGGGCCAGCTCGATCCTGAAACTCACCCCGGCGCCGAGCGCCATCTCGCAGGCGTGTCCGATAAAGCCGAAGCCGGTCACGTCCGTGGCGGCCGTTGCCCCGCAGGCGACCATCAGCTGCGCCGCGGCCGCGTTCAAGAGGGTCATCCAGCGGATCGCCTCGGCCTCCACTGCCGGCGCCACCATCTGGGCCTTGATCGCCGTCGAGACGATGCCGGTGCCAAGCGGCTTGGTGAGGACCAGCAGGTCTCCCGGCCGTGCGGTGCAGTTTCTCACCAGGCGGGAGGGATCGATGAGCCCGGTCACCGCGAGGCCGAATTTCAGTTCATGGTCCTCGACCGTGTGTCCGCCGACCAGGCAGGCGCCCGCCTCCTTGAGCGCGTCCGCCCCGCCGGCGAGGATGGCGGCGAGGATCGAGGTCGGCAGCGTGCAGGCCGGGAAGAAGGCGAGGTTCATCGCCGTCACCGGCCGCCCCCCCATGGCGTAGACGTCGGAAAGGGCGTTGGCCGCGGCGATGCGTCCGAAGGTGAACGGATCGTCCACAAGCGGCGTGATGATGTCCGTGGTCTCCACCAGGGCGAGGCTCTCCCCTATGCGGTAGACCCCCGCATCCTCGGCCCCCTCGATACCCACGATCAGGTTCGGGTCATCCGAGTGAATTATGTCGCGAATGGCTTCCTCCAGGCCCGCCGGGCCCAGCTTGGCGGCTCAACCAGCCGCCTGCACCATGGAAGTCAGCCTTACTTTGTCGTCCATGAAACTCCTCGTGAATCTGGGGCCGATAAACCAGAACCGGGGCTGGGGGCTAACAAGCAAAGGCGGGTCTAGGGGCTGACCAACCGATTTTAGTCCCCAGTCCCCAGTCCCCAGTCCCCAGTCCCCAGTCCCCAGCCCCCAGCCCCGGTTTATCCGATCTACCCGATGTACACCCTGCGCACCCGCCGGGTGCTGATGCCGCAGAAGATCTCGTACGGGATGGTGCCGGCCTTCTCGGCCAGCTCCTCCGCGCTTATGCAGTCTCCCATGGGGTCCGGCCCCAAAAGCGTCACTTCGTCGCCCACGGCCACCCCCTCGATGCCGGTCACGTCCAGCATGATCCAGTCCATGCAGACGGTCCCGGCCACCCGGGCCCTCCGGCCGCGGATCAGCGCCTCGCCGAGGTTGGTGAGGCTCCTGGGATAGCCGTCGGCATAGCCCACCGGCACGCTCGCGATCAGCGACCTCTGCTGCGCGACATAGCGCCTGCCGTAACTTATGCTGGTCCCCGGGTCGACCCACTTGAGCATCGCCACCTTGCTCTTCAGGCGCATCACCGGCTTGGCCCCCACCATCCCCGCGAAATCCCCGGAGGGGAGCCCGCCGTACAGGATGATGCCGGGACGCACCAGGTTGCAAAAGGGGAGATCCATGGCCAGGATGCCCGCGCTGTTCGCCACATGCACGTAGCGCGGCTCGAAGCCGAGCCGCCTCGCCTCGGCCACCACGCCGGAAAGCCGCTCCGCCTGCACCCTGGTGTAGGCGCGCCCCGCCTCATCCAGCTCGTCGGCGCTCGCGAAGTGGGAGAAGATCCCCTCCAGCTCCAGGTTCTTGAATTGCCTGAGCTCGGCCAGAAACGCCGGCGCCTCCTGGTAGGGGACGCCCAGGCGCCCCATGCCGGTGTCCACCTCCAGATGCACCTTCGCCTTGCGGTAGCATTTTATCTCGTGCGTGGCCCGATCGAGCGCCTGCGCCTGCTCCAGCGAGAAGAGCGCCGTGGAGATGTTCAGGCCGATGCAGCGCTTCTCCTCGCCCGGGTAGATGCCCCCCAGGATGAGCACCGGGCGGTAGATGCCGCTCATGCGCAGCTGTACCCCTTCGGCGAGAAAGGCGACGGCGAAGGCGTCGACCCCCAGCTTGTCCAGCTCCTCGGAGACGTACTGGAACCCGTGGCCATAGGCATCCGCCTTCACCACGGCCAGTATGCCGCACCCCTTGGCGAGCTTCTGCTGCACCAGGGAAAAGTTGTGCCGCAAGGCGGCCAGGTCGATCTCCACAACCGTTGGGCGGCTATCCATATAGGTCCCGTACCTGCGCGTAATATAGAATCAGGCTGGGAAGCCCCGTCCGAACACCCCCGGAGACAATCCCAGCCATCCGAATTTTCTACCACTTCTGCCGTCCGCTGTAAAGGCAAAAACCTGAAAACAGTTGACTTTCCAAGAGGATTCCTTTAACTTACGCCGAAGCTATTGAGCCAGCTGGGGGAGTTCGCAAGAACTGAGACAGGCAAGCCTGAGACCCTTCGAACCTGATCCGGGTAAAACCGGCGTAGGGAAGCGGCGCGAACTCCACCCTGTGCATATTCTGGAGCCGTGACCTTGCCGTCGCGGCTTTTTTTGTTTTGCAGACTGAGAAAGAAAAACCAAACCGTTTGCCACGGAGAACTTCTGAGAAAATCTGAGAGAAGCGGTTAACCTGAAGACTCAGACCGGTTAAACCAGACCCAGGGATCTACTTATGTTCTTCCCCCGTTGTTAAGTTTTCTCAGATTTGTCTCAGATTTTCTCCGTGGCTAATGGTTTCAAGCTTGGTTATAAGCAGTTTTACGCTCCTTCCCTCTCCTTCCATCGTAAAGGAAACCGACCTTGTTAAAGCTTGTGGTTGACCATAGCGGGAAAGAGCGGCGCATAGCCGGGCTCTACCTGATCACGGACCAGGGGGAGCGCCTCGTGGAGCGGGTGCGCGCCGCCTTCGGCGGCGGGGTGCGCGTACTGCAGTACCGGGACAAGGTGCGCGGGCCGCAGGACCGCCTGGAGCTGGGACGGGAGCTGAAGGCCCTGTGCGCCGAGTTCCAGGTCGCTTTCGTCGTCAACGACGACCTCGATCTCGCGGTCGCGCTCGATGCGGACGGCCTGCACCTGGGGCAGCAGGACGGGGATACCGCCGCCGCCCGCGCAGTCCTGGGAGCCAGGAAGCTCATCGGGGTATCGACCCACACCCTGGAGGAGGCGCTTGCCGCGCAAAGTGCCGGCGCCGATTACGTCGGCTTCGGCGCCATGTACCACACGAGCAGCAAGGACGTCAGCGTGACGCCGGGACCCGAGGGGCTCGCCCTTTTGCGGGGCAAGCTGCAGATCCCGGTGGTGGCGATCGGCGGCATCGCACGGGACAACGCCTGCGCCGTCATCGATGCCGGAGCCGACGCCTGCGCCGTCATCTCCGCGGTGCTTTCGGCCCGGTCACCGGCACTCGCCGCAGCGGAGATCTCCCTTCTGTTCAACAGGTGCGCCGCCGCCCCGCGCGGAGCCGTGCTGACCGTTGCGGGGAGCGACTCGGGCGGGGGCGCCGGCATCCAGGGGGACCTGAAGACCGTCACCCTGCTCGGGAGCTACGGGGCGTCCGCCATCTCGGCCCTCACCGCCCAAAACACCAGGGGGGTCTGCGCCATCCATCCGGTTCCGTCTTCCTTTCTCGGCGCACAGATCGACGCGGTACTCTCGGACCTCCCCATCGACGTGGTCAAGATAGGGATGCTCTTCTCACCCGACAACGCCGCCACCGTGGCCGACAAGCTGAGCGCCTACGGCATGATGATCGTGGTCCTCGACCCGGTGATGAGTGCCAAGGGGGGCATGGCACTGCTCGAGGACGAGGCGCTCACGGTGCTTAAGAAGCGGCTCATCCCGCTCAGCTACCTGCTCACCCCGAACATCCCCGAGGCGGAGCGACTCACCGGCCTCACCATCACCGACGCAGCCGGCATGGAGCTCGCCGCCCGGGCGCTCCATCTCATGGGAGCCAGAAACGTGCTGGTCAAGGGGGGGCACCTGACCGAAGGGGTGGTGACGGACATCCTCTACGACGGCCAAGGCTTCACGCGCTTCACGGCGCCGCGCGTGCTGTCCCGTAACACCCACGGCACCGGCTGCACCCTCGCCTCGGCCATAGCGGCCTTCCTGGCCCAGGGGGAGCCGCTCCCCGGCGCGGTGCTCAGGGCGAAACTGTTCATCACCCGCGCCATCAAGTTCGCCCAGCCCCTGGGCAAGGGACATGGTCCGGTCAATCACTATCTGGCAGCAAAAGACCAGGCCGAACCCTAGCCCGGCATTTCAACAATAGGAGTAGCCATGACTCAGCTCGAATACGCCCGCAAGGGGATCGTGACGGAAAAGATGCAAGCTGCCGCCCTCTCGGAGGGGGTTGAGCCGGAATTCATCCGCGCCGGGATCGCCGCAGGGAACATCATCATCTGCCACAACAACAAGCACGCCAACGGCAAGCCGCTCGCGGTGGGCAAGGGGCTCCGCACCAAGGTGAACGCCAACATCGGCAGCTCGGCCGACGACCTGGACATCAGCAAGGAGCTGGAGAAGGCGCGCGTGGCCGTTGCCGCCGGCGCCGACGCCATCATGGACCTCTCCACCGGCGGCCCCGTCGACGAGATCCGGCGCGCCATCATCGCCGAGACCTCCGCCTGCATCGGCACCGTACCGCTGTACCAGGCCGCGCTCGACGCGGTGCGCAACAAGAAGAAGGCCATCGTGGAGATGACGGTGGAGGACATCTTCGAAGGGGTGATCAAGCACGCCGAGGACGGCGTCGACTTCATCACGGTGCACTGCGGCGTGACCCGCGCCACCGTGGAGCGGATGAGGCGCGAGGGGCGCATCATGGACGTCGTTTCGCGCGGCGGCGCCTTCACCATCGAGTGGATGGCGCACAACAACATGGAAAACCCGCTTTTCGAGCACTTCGACCGCCTGCTGGAGATCACCAAGGCATATGACATGACGCTCTCCCTGGGCGACGGCTTCCGCCCCGGCTGCCTGGCCGACGCGACCGACCGCGCCCAGATCCACGAGCTGATCATCCTGGGCGAGCTGACCCAGAGGGCGCAGGCCTACGGGGTCCAGGTGATGATCGAGGGTCCCGGGCACATGCCGCTGAATCAGATCGAGGCCAACATCCTGCTGCAGAAGAGGCTCTGCCACGGGGCCCCATTCTACGTGCTGGGCCCGCTGGTCACCGACATCGCACCGGGCTACGACCACATCACCTCGGCCATCGGCGGCACCATCGCGGCCGCGGCCGGCGCCGATTTCCTCTGCTACGTGACCCCGTCCGAGCACCTGAGGCTGCCGAGCGTCGAGGACGTGCGGGAAGGGGTGATGGCCTGCCGCATCGCGGCGCACGCGGCCGACATCGTCAAGGGGGTGAAGGGCGCCATCGAGAAGGACAACGAGATGGCGCGTTGCCGCAAGAAGCTCGACTGGGAGGGACAGTTCGCCCTGGCCATCGATCCCGAGAAGGCGAAGCGCCTGCGCGCCGAGTCCGGGGTGGCCGACCACGGCGCCTGCACCATGTGCGGCGAGTTCTGCGCCTACAAGGTGATGGACGACGCGACCGAACGCGAAAGGGCCAACGCTGCCCAGGCCTGCTAGCCCGGAGTCGGATACCCGCACACGGACTGGCGCGCCTGCGCGACTGTTGCGCTTACCGATCCGTGTGCGACGCCGTTGCCATAGCCATGCAAGCATCCGTCTTGCATGGCTATTTTTCGCTTATGCTGGGAAACCTGCGCCGGCTTCTGCGGCGCGGCTAGGTGCTTCCGGTCTTGCCCGCCCTGCACGGCCTCATGCGCAAACGCCGCCTGATCGCCTGAAGCATCGGTGTCTTGCTGAGCGGGGCGGCGGGGATCATGGTGCCGTTGCTGTCCAAATTGCCGTCTGGCCGCCCGGTTGCCGCAGCCGAAAAGGCGGCCCCCTGAATCGCAGGGGGTGTAAAAAGGTTTGTGTAAATTGTCATTAGGGGGTACACCAAACAACCCCTAAGGAGTTTACATGGCCAAAATCACCGAACTAGACGCCGCGATTGACAATTTGCTCAAAACCTACAAGACG
>Ga0209317_1000580_pt1 | contig 41600 bp, 31 predicted proteins | sample RifGroB2_FD_183994 | JGI IMG/M metagenome (GOLD analysis project Ga0209317, IMG submission 183994) | Soil microbial communities from Rifle, Colorado, USA - Groundwater B2 (SPAdes) (version 2) | ecosystem: Environmental > Terrestrial > Soil > Unclassified | place: Rifle, Colorado | collected... | reverse complement strand
TTAGGTTCCCAGAGGGTCATCGTGCTGTCATGTCCAGTAAACAGTGAAAGCAGAACATAAACACTACCCGTGTAACATACAAGGGTCGGGGTGAGGGAGGCGCCGGCAAGGAACTCCCGGCACAGCACGAATCATAAAGTCAGTAATTAGCACGAAGCTCGAATTTACATCAGTCGCAAGCTCCCTCACCCCTGCCCCTCTCCCGGGGGGCGAGGGGTTCTCAAAACCAATACAACCTGGCTCCGCTCTGGTCTAAGCTGCTTCGACCGCGACGGATCGCCCCAATGAGACTTCTATGCCGCAGATAATTACCGAAGCAAACCTTCGCAATCTCATCGACCTCCTGGTTAAGGAGGCGAAGCTGGTGGTGGGCCCCAAGCAGGCCGGTAGTGTGGTGCTTTACGAGCCGCTCGCAACGGGTTCGGAACTCAATCTTGACGCCCTGCCACGCCGCTCCTCGAAGGAGTTGTTCTTCCCGGTCTGCGAGGATATCCTGACCTACCGGAAAGAGGGTGGCGTGACCAAGGTAAGCGACGTGGACCGTTCACGCTTCCCGGAGACCGTGCTGATCGGCGCTCCCCCCTGCGATGCGAGTTCCCCTTCCATTCTGGACGCGGTCTTCTCATGGGATTACCATGACGAGTTCTACCTGGAGCGCCGCAGGAAAAGCACGATTATCGGGATTGCCTGCACCAAGGGTGACGACGCCTGTTTCTGCTCGGCCGTGGGCCTGGCGCCCGATGCGCAGCAGGGAAGCGACCTCTTCCTGACCCCTTTGAAGGGAGGCGGTTTCGCTTATACGGCCGTGACCGGGAAAGGTGAAAGCCTGGTAGCCGCACACGCCGGATTGTTCGGCAACGCTCCAGCCGCAGAGCCGGTGGAATTTCCCGGACAGGATACAGAAAAACTCGATCTGGCTAAAATCAAGAACTGGCTCGATAGGCACTTCGAGGATCCGCTCTGGGAAAGCATCTCTGACATCTGCATCGGCTGTGGCGCCTGCGCCTTTATCTGCCCCGCCTGTCACTGCTTCGATATCAACGACGAGGGGAGTGCGGACAACGGTTCCAGGCGCAAGCATTGGGACGCCTGCGGTTTCAGCAAGTTCACCAACCACGCCTCGGGTCACAACCCGCGTGATATCCAGAACAAGCGCTACCGCAACCGCATCATGCACAAGTTCAAGTACTACGACGACAAGTTCGGCAAGACGCTATGCACCGGTTGCGGCAGATGCATCCGCGCCTGCCCGGTCGGCATCGACATCGCCGAGATAATCAGCACCATACACGGCAAAGAGGATTAATAACTATATGTGCCAATCAGATAACATCTACCTGCCTAACCTCGCCACTATCGAAGCTATCGTCGATGAGACCCCGGACGTCAGAACCTTGCGCCTGGTCTTTCAGGATGAGGCGGTCCGCGAAAGTTTCAGCTTCAGAGCCGGTCAATTCGCCGAGTATTCCGCCTTCGGCTCGGGGGAATCCACCTTCTGCATCGCGTCGCCTCCCACCAGGAAAGGGTACATCGAGTGCTGCTTCAGGGGTGTGGGTCGGGTCACCGAGGCACTCAGAGGACTGGAAGTCGGCGATACCGTCGGTGTGCGCGGTCCCTACGGCAACTCCTTCCCGATCGAAAAGTTCTACGGCAAGAACCTGGTCTTCATCGCGGGAGGGATTGCCTTGCCGCCGCTTCGCACGGTGATCTGGAACTGCCTCGACCTGCGCGAGAAATTCGGCGACATTACCATCGTCTACGGCGCACGCTCGGAGAGCGACCTGGTCTACAAGCGGGAACTTGCCGAGTGGCAGGAAAGGGACGACGTCAGGCTGGTGAAATGCGTGGATCCCGGCGGCAACGGCCCCGATTTCGACGGCAAGGTTGGGTTTGTGCCACACGTTTTGGAGGAAGCTGCGCCGAGCGCCGAGAACACCATTGCACTGGTGTGCGGCCCGCCGGTCATGATCAAGTTCACCCTGCCCGTGCTGGAGCGTCTCGGCTTCTCGGACGACGCGATCTACACCACGCTGGAAAACAGGATGAAATGCGGCGTCGGCAAGTGCGGCCGCTGCAACGTTGGAAACGTCTACGTCTGCAAGGACGGCCCGGTCTTTACCGCACGCGAAGTTAAGGCGATGTCGCAGGAGTTCTAATCCCTAATTTTTTGACCCCACCTGCTGCTGCAAAATCCCTCCCTTTTGAACAAAGGGGGGGATTTTTTTGCTGGCAGCAGTATACTCCCCGGCGCTTAGCGCAATAAATTTGCACCTAGATCAAAATTGTTGCTGCTATCGCCAATCCGGTAGAGAGACAGGCGGAGGCGATACGAATTTATATCGCGGGCACCAATTGGTACTTCACAGCCCTACCTTGTCCATTACGCTTCAAAATCCCCAATTCAGACAACTGATCGAGCTCTCGATAGGCAGTTACCCGGCTGCAATGGGTCATGGAAGCAAACTTTTGGGTGGTCAGTCCACCCTCGAATCCATCCGGACCTGCATCCAGCAATCGGTTGATAACCTTCTTCTGTCGTTCAGTCAGCTTATCCTGGGCGTGTGCCCGCCAGAACGCAGCCTTTGTGAAAACCGCATCGAGAAGGCTATCGGAACGCTTTATCGCTCTGGCAAAGCATCCTAAAAACCAAACTAACCACTCGGTAACGTCGCATGAGCCTTTTTGGGTCTTCTCCAGGATGCTGTAATAATCCTCCCGCTCGCTCATGATTTCGGCGGATAGGGTAAAGTACCTTACCCGCTGCCTGTCATCCTGAGCCAGAGCCATGTCGGTCAACACCCGTGCAATCCGGCCGTTGCCGTCTTCGAATGGGTGAATGGTCACAAACCACAAATGGCCTATGGCGGCGCGGATGATCCCTTCAACATTCCCATTGCTCTGCTCCCACCATGATAGATACTGCTGCATTTCTACATCGAGCCGTACTGACGACGGAGCTTCAAAATGAACCTTTTCTCTGCCTACCGGCCCAGACATGACTCTCATCGGTTCTATGGTGTCACGCCAGCCTCCGACCTTAATCTTATGCATGCCTGAATAGCCGGTGGGAAAGAGGGCGGCTTGCCAGCCCCAAAGACGGTCGGGGGACAAAGGGAGGTCGTGATGCTGGGTGGCGTCGACAAGAACCGAGACGAGATCGTCGACCCGCCTGTCAAACGGCAATCCCGACGACGGCAGCCCCAGCCGCCTTGCTACTGAAGAACGGACCGATTGAACATCAAGTTGCTCCCCCTCAATGGCGGAGGTCTTGATGGTCTCTTCCACAAGTATTTCCGCCTGGGCCTGATGCTCCAGGTTGAAACCAAGGGCGGCGACCTTGCTGATCAGTTTCCCTTGTAGCAAACGACACTCTCCCAGCGGTTTCAGGAGCAGGTCTGTATCCCACCTCAGCGCAGGCCAGTCATCTTGTTGCCAGATGAATTTGTACATATAACACTCACCAATCGCTTCAAAATATTGTGCGTTTAGCTCTATCACAGGTGGTCCATTACAGGCAATTGTTTTTCCGTCGCAGCGTAACCCGTCACCCGAGTTAAATCTTGACAGCTGCAGCGCAAATAGGAGAAGTTGCCAGATTCAGTTACCGTCGCCAGAGCGTGCCGTCCGTAAGGCTTGACCTTTTCGTGTTCATTCGTGTAATTCGTGGCTAAAAGCATTTGCCCAAGGTGATGTCGGGTTACGCTTCCGCTAACCCGACCTACGGTTACAACGGTTAAGGCAGCGCGCTAATTCGCAGCCCCGAGGCATCGGGTCTATAAATAGGAATTCCATATGCCGTATCTCCTCCTTACCTTGAGTGCCCTGATCTGGTCCGGCAATTTCGTGATCAGCCGTGCCATGCATGATGTCATCCCGCCCGCGGGTTTTGTTTTTTGGCGCTGGGTGGTGGCTATTGTGGTGCTGGCGCCGATTGCGCTGCCGCGACTGCGTCGGGAATGGCCTATCCTGCGGGCCAACTGGCAAATGATCTGCCTCTGCGGGTTTCTTGGGGTGACGCTCTTCAATTTCTTGATCTATACGGCGATGCATACGACAACTGCGATTAACGGCGCGCTGGTCAACTCTGCTATTCCTGTTTTCATCCTCATGTTCGCGCGCATCTTCTACAAGCAGACGGTGTCCCTGCGCCAGCACATCGGCATAGCGCTATCTCTGACTGGCGTTGCCACTATCATCCTGCAGGGGGATCTGGCGCGCATCCGGACGCTCAGCTTCAATCGGGGTGATCTGCTGGTATTAATGGCCGCCGTGGCATGGGCTCTTTATTCTGTTGCCATTAAGCGCTTTCCCCAGGGGCTGAATCCGTTCCTGTTTCTGTTCTCCATTGCCGCCTGCGGATTGGTTTTTCTGGTCCCTTTCTATGCTATGGAGATCGCTGCGGGCAAACTGATGGTCGCCAATACAGCCACTTTCCTCAGCATCGGCTACGTCGGGGTCCTTGCCTCCGTGGTGGCTTTCATGTCCTGGAACAGCGGGCTGCGCCAGGTCGGTCCGCATCTGGGGGGCCAGTTCATACACCTGATGCCTGCCTTCAGCACTTTACTTGCCGTCTTCTTCCTGGGTGAGCGTCTTTATGCCTTTCATGTGGTGGGAATTCTTATGATTTTTGCGGGGATTGCTTGCGCCACTTTCAGGGCTAAAGCTGCCTGAGGCTTGCCACCCTCCCCCAGCCCCTCCCATCAGCCTTCGCCAAGGCTACGGCTGACAAGTCAAGGGAGGGGAGCTTTAACATCGGAGGCGTGCTTCATCTCCCCAAGCTCCATCTCGTTCCCAAGCTCCAGCTTTCATCTCGTTCCCAAGCTCCAGCTTGGGAACGTAAATGCGACAGGAAGCTCCGCTTCAACGACTCAAAGCTGGAGCTTTGCCCAGCGATTGCTTTCCCAAGCTTGAGCTTGGGAACGAGAAACCTGTAAGCTATTGCAGCGAGAAACCTCTCCGGTGGAGCTAGTCGAAACCCGATATATAGTTTGTCGCAGATGCCCACGCTGCTAAATCCCCTCCCTTTTACAAAGGGGGGAGTGTTGCCACAGGTCACCAGTTTCCCACCTCCTCCTTTTGCCAATCAGAGAACTGTTGGCGCAGACTTGGCGTAGACCCGCCACTAACCCACGATTGTGTATACCCTCTTGATAATTTCAGTCGTAAACTGTTATCTTGTTTACGCTATCTGAGCTGTACCAATTCCCCAAAAAAGGTGACCTCATGTTCGAAGTTTTAAGCAACGAGATTCTTGCCGAGAACCTCCACAAAATGGTGGTGTCGGCTCCACGTATTGCACGCGCTCGAAAGGCGGGGCAGTTCGTGATGGTAAGACTGGCCAAGGGCGAGGAGCGGATCCCGTTGACTATCGGCGACGCGGACCCGGCAGCCGGAACTATCAGCCTCTTCATCCAGGCCATCGGCGCCTCTACCCGCAAAATCGTGAATACTAAGGTCGGCGAGTTCATCAGGGACGTGGCTGGACCGCTTGGCAAGGAAACTCATATTATTAACTGGGGCCGCGTGGCTTGCGTGGGCGGCGGGGTCGGAACCGCGGTTCTTTTTCCGCTGGTGAAGGCGCTGGCCGAAGCGGGCAACCAGATCACTACGATCATCGGCGGCCGTTCCAGCAGCTATATTATCCTCGAAGATGAACTGACTCCACTTTCGGAGAAGTTCCTGGTCACGACTGAAGACGGCAGCCAGGGGATCAAAGGTTTCGTGACTGCGCCGCTTAGCGAAATGCTGGCCGATCCGGAGCGCGTGCCTCAGGCGGTCTTCGCGGTCGGCCCGGTCCCGATGATGAGAGCGGTTGCCGAGCTGACCCGCAAGCAGGGGATCGAGACCATCGTCAGCTTGAACCCGATCATGATCGACGGCACCGGCATGTGCGGCGGCTGCAGGGTTCAGGTCGGCAACGAAACCAAGTTCGCCTGCGTGGATGGTCCGGAATTCGATGCGCATCTGGTCGATTTCAACCTTCTTAGCGACCGGCTCACCAGCTACCGCAAGGAAGAGGCGGTGAGTCACGCGGCAAAAGATTGCAAGATAGGTAGGGAGGAGACCAAGTGAGCAACAAAATTTCTGCAAAAGATCGCATGGCTATAAAGCGGACCGAGATGCATGAGCTCCCCGCAGATGAAAGAAACAAGAACTTCGAAGAGGTGAACCTCGGGCTTACCCCGGAGCAGGCCATAGAAGAGGCGCGCCGCTGCCTGCAGTGCAAGAACAGGGCGTGCGTCGCCGGTTGCCCGGTTGGGGTTTCCATTCCTGAATTCATCGACGCTCTGGCTTCGGATGATCTCCCCCGCGCCGCACAGGTGCTGCGCGGCGACAACGCGCTTCCCGCAGTGTGCGGCAGGGTCTGTCCTCAGGAGACGCAGTGCGAGGCGCTCTGCGTTCGCGGCTTGAAGGGCGAGTCGGTCGCCATCGGTTACCTGGAGCGCTTCGTGGCCGACTGGGCGATGAGCCATCCGGAACAACTGCTGCGCGAGGATGCACCGGTTGCCACCGGTAAAAAGGTGGCCGTGGTCGGCTGCGGCCCGGCTGGACTTACCGCCGCGGGCGAACTGGCCCGGCAGGGTCACGCTGTCACCATTTTCGAGGCTCTGCACGACACCGGCGGGGTGCTGCGCTACGGCATACCCGAGTTCCGGCTCCCCAAAGAGATCATTGACAGCGAAGTTGCCGTTTTGCTTGAACTCGGCGTCACCATAGAATGCAACGTGATCATCGGCAAGACCCTTACCGTCCTGGAATTGACCGAGGATTTCGACGCGGTCTTTATCGCCAACGGTGCCGGGCTTCCGACCATGCTCAACATTCCCGGCGAGAACCTGAAAGGGGTCTATGCCGCCAACGAGTTCCTCACCAGGGTAAACCTGATGGAAGCCGGACGCCGTGAGGACAGCTCGACCCCGATCATCAAAAGGGCCGAAGTGGCGGTCATCGGCGGCGGGAACACAGCCATGGACTGCGTCAGAACTGCCAAGAGGCTGGGCGCCGAGCGCGCCATGATCGTCTACCGGCGTGGCGAGGCCGAGATGCCTGCCAGGGTCGAGGAGATCAAGCACGCCAAGGAAGAAGGAGTGGAATTCGTCATGCTGACCGCCCCGCTTGCCATCACGGCAACCGAAGACGGCTGGGTCTCCGGGCTCAAATGCCAGCGCATGGAGCTTGGCCCGCCGGACGATTCCGGCCGCCGTCGGCCACAGCCGATCGAAGGTTCCGAGTTCGAGCTTCCTGCCGGAGTGGTCATCAATGCCGTCGGCACCAGCGCGAACCCCCTGCTGACCGCTACCGCACCCGACCTCACCCTGAACAAGTGGGGCAATATCGTGATCAGCGAAGAGGGCGAGACCAGCATTCCCGGCGTGTTCGCTGGCGGCGACATTGTAAGAGGCGGGGCAACGGTCATTCTCGCCATGGGCGACGGCAAGCGTGCGGCGGCTGCCATTAATGAGTATCTCCGGAAAGCCGAGTAGACCAAATGTAGGCAGGGAAGGGAGAAAAAGCAAAATTTCCCGGTTTGACAAAGCAGGGCGAACACCAGGTTCGCCCCTACCGACATAACACTTCGCGTAACAAGGTTCGCCCCTACCGGTTATCTATCCTGCCCGTAGGGGCGAATCTTGTATTCGCCCTTCCCTTCTCCCTCTGACGACACCGCAATCGACATAAACCACCACAGTTTAAATAGCCAGTAAAGAAGAGGAGAGCAGCAATGCTCTCCTCTTTTTGTTTATTCAGCTTCCTCTTCGATAATCCTGTCCGACTCAACTGCCGGCTACTTTGCTTAGTGCTCCCCCTCCACACCCCGTAGATTGACAATTCTTCTTTTCTAAGTAAGTTTTAAAATTATCTTTTGACAGTGTGCAGCTCTTTTGAGTCAGTAGTGACCGGAAAATCTACCGGCAATCCGCAACACAGGAGGCGTAAATGAGGAAAAGAACACTGTTGTCAGCGTTGCTGCTCTTCCCAACTGCCATGGCCTGGGGTGATGACGACACCATGAAACGCGCCAAGGCGCTGTTTAAACCGATCCCGGTGCAGGCGCCAGCCATTAAGGGTAATCCCACCAGCAAGGCAAAGGTGGATCTCGGTCTGAAGCTCTTTTTCGAGCCGCGCCTATCCAGCTCGCAGCTCATCAGCTGCAATACTTGTCATAACATAGGCTTGGGCGGGGCCGACCTGCAGGAAACCTCCATCGGCCATGGCTGGCAGAAAGGTCCGCGCAATGCTCCGACAGTTTTCAATGCCGTGTTCGATATCGCCCAGTTCTGGGACGGCCGGGCCAGCGACCTGCAGACCCAGGCCAAGGGACCGGTCCAGGCTTCGGTAGAGATGAACAACAACCCCCAGCAGGTGGTGAAGACTTTGAAGAGCATCCCGGGATACGCTCCGCTTTTCAAGAAGGCCTTCCCAAACGACAAGGATCCTGTCACCTTTGACAACATGGCCAAGGCTATTGAGGTCTTCGAAGCGAAGCTTTTGACGCCGCACGCTCCCTTTGATCGCTATCTTAAGGGAGATAGTAAGGCGCTCACGCCAAAAGAGGTGGATGGTCTGCGCGTCTTCATGGACAAAGGATGCGTGGCGTGCCATAGCGGGGTCAACATCGGGGGCGCCGGCTACTATCCATTCGGGGTGAGAGCGGTGCCAACCAGCGAGATCAGGCCGACCCAGGACATGGGGCGCTTTAAGGTGACCAACACAGAGAGCGACAAATACGTGTTCAAGGCGCCGTCGCTGCGCAACCTGAACCTGACGCAGCCCTATTTCCACTCCGGCAAGGTCTGGAAATTGAAGGATGCCGTGACGGTGATGGGTTCGGCCCAGCTAGGGATCAATCTCACCGCGGATGATGCCGACAAGATTGTGGCTTTCATGCATACCCTGACCGGAACATATCCGAAGATACAGTATCCGATCCTGCCGCCGAATTCGGACCAGACACCGCGTCCGGTAACGATGTAGCTTGTGCTTGCAGTAGGACAGGGGCGAAGCTTGAGGCTGAGGGTGGGTGGCGAGGGAGAAGGAATGGACAGGGATGGGAGTGGGTGAAAAGCCCGTATTAGCCTACCCTTCCCCACATCACTGCCATTAAGATTGCGGAACGCGTATATTCATAGGTCGGGTTAGCGGCCTCATCGCGTAACCCGACGGCATGTTGGGGTTCACGATAGAGCCGTACACCCCACCTACACGTGCCGAGGCCTCCTGTAGGAGCGGCATTCCTGCCGCGATTTATGTGCAGAGAATCGCGGCAGGAATGCCGCTCCTACGTTAATTGCTATTCGCTCCTCACCCCATAAAGGGAGGGGGAGCGAATAGCCGGCGACTCTTAACTTAACAGTGGATGCTGGGGAGGGTGAAAAGCCGTTGATTACGCCGAAAGTTGTTGAGCTATTCCGGTCTGTTCCTCGAAGTTATCAACAGATGCTTCTCCGCACGCTTCATTCCCTTTATCGACAACTCTCTCTTGCTCGCCGTGCTCCGATCGTGACCGCTTTCCAGGTACAGAAGTTCCTTCGGCTCGCGCCCCCTGAAGTATTTGGCGCCGCGCCCGCTGGCATGCTCGCGCATACGCCTCTCTACGTCTGTAGTAATCCCGGTATAGAGAGTTTCATCGGAGCAGAGAATGATGTAGACATGCCAGTTCAAGGTGAAACTCCAAGGCGTTAGGTTACTCCCCCAATATCACATCTGTCACCCGTGGCCAATCCTTTTCTTGCCTGGCTCAATTCCGGCAAAAAGAAGGGGCACCCGCTATCGGAGCGCCCCGCTTTATATTTGTCTATCTCTTGCGGATCCAGGTCGCGCCAGGTCTTAAGCTAACTCTTCCCGCAGAGGACCCTTCACCCTTCACCCTTCACCCTTCACCCAGTGTCTTGCAGCAGCTGCGCTTATGCCGCCAACTTGAACTGCTGCACCAGCCGCTGCAGATCATCGGCAAATTTGGCCAGATTCGCCGCGGCGCCCGCCGACTCCTGGGCTCCGTTCGAGGTGCTTTGCACCACGTCGGTCATGCGCATCATCTTGCTGTTGATCTCGCTGGTGGTGGCTGTCTGCTGCTCGGCTGCGGTAGCAATCTGCTCCACCTGCTGGAAGACCTCCTGGATCTGGTTCAGGATCTCCTGCAATGCTGCTCCGGATCTGGCGCTTTGCTGGGAGCCCTGCTCGACTTCGCGCACCCCTTGCTCCATGGTGGTCACCGCGTCCCTGGTTTCCCTCTGGATGCTCTTAATTAGCGCGCCTATCTTATGGGTGGCGTTTGTGGTCCGGACGGCGAGGGAGCGAACCTCGCCCGCGACAAAGGCGAACCCAAGCCCCATCTCTCCTGCTCTTGCCGCCTCTACCTGACAATCCGCAGGTACCAGGGCATTGGCAGGAGGTCGTAAATCTTTAATCGAGGGGGGACTCGCAGATTCCTCTACATTCATAGTCGAAGGTCAAAGGCAGGTGTGTTAGTAGCGGGGCCGCTGATTTTAAGCGGATATCTGGTATTTCAGATCCAGTAAAAAAGACAAGCCGCCTGGGAAAGCGGCTTGTCTTTGAGCTTCTGCGATCAAAATGGCAATGCTCGTATCACTCTTTCTCTTTCTCTTTCTCAGTTTCTTTTTCTTTCTCTTTCTCTTTGGGTACTACTGCCAACTTGTTGGTCACGTTTCCTTTCCCGGCCACACGTACCGCGGCGCTCTCAACGATGCTCTTTTCCTTGTGGGTTCTTACCGGCCCCTTCAGAGTCACCATCCCATCCTGAGAGATGATCTTCACGTTATGGGCGTAAGTGGAAAGAGACTTATTCTTCACCACTGCTCGCCGGATCTTTTGGGTAATCTCCTGATCCGTCTTGTTCATTTTTTGCTGATCAGCTGTCACATCCTCTTGCTTATTCATCTTGGAGTTATCGGCTTTGGTCCCTTCATGCTGTTCCGCCGAAACAGTGTATGGGGCACTAAAGGCAACAGCTGCTGACAATGCGGATGCAACAAGCAAAGTTGTTTTTTTCATGGTTTTCACTCGCCTCCTTCGCTTCCTGGTTTGGGGTTAGTTGCTTGTGTGGTTCCAGCTAAAGTTGGGATGGCTCTCGCCAGCCGAAGGATATTTGAAGGTGCCGCGTCACAAACTACCGAAATTAAACAGTATAACTGATTTTACCTGAATACAGGAAAAAACATAAGCAAAACTTAATACTTTATCCTCCTTTGTCAATAGCTGCCCATGATTCACAGTGTCAAGACAGAGCTACAGATAGGACTAATTAGCGGTGCTTTTGACTTCTGCCGCACCTCCGGTAACATTGGATTTTTCGTTATTGCTAGACCGTCCTCACAATGCCTTAGGCAACTGAGTGTGGGACCGGGTACGGAAGTAGATCGCACTCTCTAAGCTATAGATTCCGATTCAACTGCACAGTTCAGACACGACAAAAGGAGATTACCTATGATCCAGCTACAGAGTGAGTTGATTGAGGATCTCAGATCGAAGGTGAAAGGTGAGGTTTTACTGCCGGCTGACGCCGGCTTTGACAAAGCGCGGAGCATCTGGAACGCAATGATTGATCGGAAGCCGGCGCTGATAGTTAGATGTAAAGATGTAGAGGACGTCCAGCTTTGCGTTGCTCTGGCACGTGATCACGGCATGCTGCTATCGGTGAAAGGAGCCGGACATGGAATCGCCGGCAACGCTCTCTGCGACAACGGGTTGATGATCGATCTCTCAACAATGAAATCGGTCCGGGTGAACCCTGAAACCCGCAGGGCGTACGTCGAACCCGGCGCCACACTTGCGGAGTTCGACGAAGCGGCCCAAGCCTTCGGACTTGCCACCCCACTAGGAATCAACTCGACCACCGGTGTTGCGGGATTGACCTTGGGCGGTGGTTTTGGCTGGCTCACCCGCAAGTACGGTATGACCATCGACAATTTGCTATCAGCGGAACTGGTCACTGCTGCCGGCGAACGAGTGCGGGCCAATGCGCAGGAGAACCCCGACCTGTTCTGGGCCATCCGCGGCGGCGGAGGGAACTTCGGCGTAGTCACGCAGTTTGAGTTTCAGCTGCATCCGGTGGGACCTGAAGTTTTGTGCGGGCTGGTGGTTTTCCCTTTCAGCCAGGCAAAGACGCTGCTCACCAAATACCGGGAGCTGGTTACCCGGATTCCTGAGGAGCTGAACCTTTGGACCATCCTGCGCCTGGCGCCCCCCCTCCCCTTCCTGCCCGAGGCGGTACACGGAACGCCGGTCGTAGTGTTCCCATTTGTTTATGTGGGTGAGATCGAAGCCGGTATGAGGGCGATCGAGCCGTTACGCGACCTGGCTCAGCCGATCGGCGAACATATCGGGCCACAGCCATACACCTCATGGCAAAAGGCCTTCGATCCCCTGCTCACCCCCGGCGCGCGCAATTACTGGAAGTCCCACAATTTCACCGAGCTGAGCGACGGCGCCATCGACACCATGATCGAGTATGCGACAAAATTCCCGAGCAACCTGTGCGAGATCTTCATCGGCCTGATAAGCGGCCAGGCGAACCGCATCCCCGAGCAGGCCACCGCGTACGCCCATCGGGCCACCAATCTAGTGATGAACGTGCATGCGCGCTGGGAGCTGCCCAAAGATGACGCACCTTGCATCAGCTGGGCCCGTGACTTCTTCCGTGACACCACGCAGTATGCCAGCGGTGGCGGATATGTGAATTTCATGACACAGGATGAGACCGACCGAACCCGTTCCGCTTACGGGGAAAACTACGACAGGCTGGTCCAGCTGAAGAAGAAATTCGACCCCACAAACCTTTTCCGCATGAACCAGAACATCAAACCAGAATCTTAGGATGGAGCTAACTACATGAAGAACATCATCACCCTGACCATGAACCCCGCCATCGACAAGAGCTCAAGCGTTGACCATGTGGTTGCCGAGCGGAAACTGTACTGTACACCCCCCCTCTTCGAGCCCGGGGGAGGCGGCATCAACGTGAGCCGAGCCATCAAAAAGCTGGCAGGAGAATCGCTGGCAATATTTCCTTCCGGCGGCCCCAGCGGCGCTACTCTGCAACTGCTGCTGAACCAGGAAGCGATCGCACACCATCCCGTTTCGATAAAAGAATGGTCCAGGGAAAATCTTATAGTTTTGGAGCAGTCGACCGGAGTGCAGTACCGCTTCGGCATGCCAGGACCCGAGCTAAGAGATGAAGAATGGCAGCGCTGCCTGGAAGAGATCTTCTCCGCCAGCCCCGGTCCCGATTATGTCGTTGCCAGCGGAAGTCTGCCTCCCGGAGTTCCTCAGGACTTTTATGCCCGCGTTGCACGACTCGGCAAAGAGCATGGAGCGCGAGTCGTGATCGACACCTCGGGAGAACCCCTTCGTCTTGCCCTGCGAGAGGGCGTCTACCTCATCAAACCGAACATACGTGAATTCAGGGACCTGGTCGGTTCCGGCAGCGAGGAGGAAGCGAATATCCGGGCCATGGCGAAAAAAGTGGTCATGGATGGCATGTGTGAAGTAATCACCATTTCATTGGGTGCAGCCGGTGTCCTTATGGTTTCCGAGGCGGGCATTGAGCGGTTGCAGCCACCGACCGTGCCGATCATCAGCAAAGTCGGTGCAGGCGACAGTATGGTAGCCGGCATCGTGCTGAGCCTTTCCCGCGGCAACAGCGTCCGGGACGCGGTCCGCTTCGGTGTGGCCGCCGGTACCGCAGCGGTGATGACCCCCGGCACCGAGCTATGCCGACGGGAAGATGCAGAACGCTTGTATGAACAGATGGGGCCCATGGAAGATACGCCGTTGCAGATGTCGATGGTCACCGAATAGAGGCTGCTCAGCTTCTACCTCCTATTCCCCCCCGGGGGGTGGGCTTCTGACGAAGAACTGGCAGAGTTCCCCCTCCCTAGCCCCGGCTGCCGTTAAGCTAACGATAACGCTAAGCCTGGTACGCAGCACAAGCCCCCTCTTCCTTGATGGGAGAGGGATGGGGAGAGGGTGAAAAGCTGGTATGAGCTTCGCCCTCCCCCCAACCTGCATGTGCCAAGGCCTCCTGTAGGAGCGGCATTCCTGCCGCGATTCTCACATCAATCGCGGCAGGAATGCCGCTCCTACATATCTCCCTCGTTCCCAAGCTCCAGCTTCGAAATGCAGTCGCCGGAAAAGCTCCATCTTTGAGGCTTGAAGCGGAGCTTCCTGCACCATTTACGTTCCCAAGCTGGAGCTTGGGAACGAGATTGCTAACAAGATGATTCTCTTCACATCAATTGCGGCCGGCATGGCTCCCATCACCGCATATCCTCTCTCTTTCCCTAACTTCCCCGTTTATAACCCATCTTGGACTAATTTCTCCTGATTTACATCCAACTCCTTGCCGTGATTTCCACCGTTACTCCTTGAAATGATAAGTTTATACTTATAATAGGACGGAAAAGGAGGATGTCATGGCAAGCTACCAAGACAAACCAGGAAGCGACAGGGAAGAGGCAACTTACCTGCCGAAAGGAGAAGTTAACTTTTCGTTCCCGCCCGACCGGACTGCCTTACTAGTGATAGATCCGGTCAACGACCTCCTATCCGAAGGGGGAGCAGGGTGGGAAATGACCAGAAATAGCGTCAAGATGAACAACGTGATCTATAACCTCAAAAGCGCCATTGAAAGGGCGCGGCTGCGGGGGATCCCTGTTCTGTTTGGGCCTATGGCTTACGTGAAAGAGGATTATGAGGATGAGCAGTTGCAGCGCAGAAGCGGCATTAACCGCCTGATGTTCGAGAAAAAGATGTTCAGGGCAGGGAGTTGGGGTGCTGACTTTCACCCGGAACTGCGACCGATAGAGGGAGACATAGTGCTCCAGCCTCACAAAGGTGTCGATGTCTTCGAGACTGACCTGCCGGAACGCCTGGAAAGTCTGGGAATCACCCACTTGGTCATTGCCGGAATGATCGCAAATCTCTGCTGCGAGTCCACGGGGAGACACGCAATGGAAGCAGGTCTCGATGTGACCTTCCTCTCCGACGCCATCGGTGCGTCAAGCGTCATGGCTTATGAGGCGTCGGTCCGGGTCAACTATCCGTTGATAGGGAACGCCGTCATCACTGTCGAAGAGTTTTTAGCAGCCACGGAAGCTCCCACCGTACAAGTCATTGCAGTCCAGGCGGGAGACACTGTGCGCGGCTCCGATCATCTGGAGATTGGCACAGTAGATAAGGTGGTAGGCGCCACGGCTGAGGTAGAAGGGTATCTGCTGGTGCGGCGCGGCTTGATCTTTCACAAAGACACCTACATCCCGCTGGAGGCAGTCGTCAAACGAGCCGGCACCGATGTCTTCATCAATATCCCGAAGCTGATCGTGGCAGCCATGCCTTGGGCACAGCCTCCCACACGGCTAGGGCGGTTGGTGAAACAAGGGCCGCGCTCCGGTGAGGTAGGCAATCTGTACGGTTTGCATTCTGCCTCTGCCTCGATGCACAAACGGCGGCTAGGCCACCGGCGGCCGGTAGAGGCTGAAACGCTCACGGAAGGCGAAGGTATTTGAAGGTAGGTGACACAGAGGGGAAGTTACAGCGGATAAGGGAACCGCCTAGTGCTGGTTTTCATAAAACAGTTCATGACTCACGCGTAGGGGCGAACCTTGTGTTCGCCCTGATTTTGTGTTCACAATTCCATCGTGATTTCGCTGAACCTGGGCGAACGCAAGGTTCGCCCCTACATAGAAAGGAAAGACGATCAGCGCCATTCTAATCGCAAGCTCACCCTTCATACGGCTCATCTGTCCGCGGGGCTTTAGGCGCCTGGTCGTCCAGCGATTGCCGGTACTTCACGCAACCTTTCATGAACTCCGGCCATTCCGGAACCACAGGGACCGGATCTGTCTTTTCCGGCAGCAAGCCCCAAAGCGAGGGGTGGTATCAACAAAGGTCGTGCCTGCTGCTGTCACGATGCTCACGGATTCCCTGCCGTAGCTTTTTCACCTCGCTAACCAGTTCCTCGCGACTCATCTGATCGAGATCTTCGTTCATAACGTTACCCCGCATCAATCCGGTTCAGGTCTACCGGAACCACCCTACTCATAATGGGTCCACATTCGTATTATTTTTACTGTGTGTATATCATCAAGAATTTGATAAACCATCCGGTGCTGAAGGTTTATCCGTCTCGAACATGCACCTGAGAGATCACCTATCAGCTTTTCGTAGCTGGGTGGGCTTTGGTAGGGGTTTTCTCTTAAGATTTGTAGAATACGTTCTGCCTGTGGTTTTAAACCGGAGTGAGCAAGTTTTTTAGCATCCTTCTGTGCCTGTTTGGTGAAAAGCAGATGCCAATTCACCATGTAAGCTCCTCACTGCACTCCTCCACCGGCGTGTTCAGCCCTTCCTGGATAGATTCACGCATGCCTGGTATGGACACCAGATACAGGGTTTCCTGAATAGCGCGCCAGTCTTCCTCAGAGATGAGAACTGCTGAATTGCGTTTGCCAACGATCTGTATCGGGTCATGAGATGATGCAACTTCATCCAGCAGGTTGTACAGGGACTTTCTTGCTTCAGTTGCCGTCAATGTTGTCATTGATCTCACCTCCATGTCGTACGATATATCGTACGTAGCAAACCAGTTCCAGTCAACTCCTTTTCTACCTGGGTGGTTTAGATATGAGAGCACCAACACAAAGGGCGACCCTCACGGGCCGCCCTTTGTGCTTCTACCTATATATCTGTTACAGCTATCTCAATTACTTCTGTGTCAGCCTGTGCACGCAGTCGACCATGTAGATGGCGTTTTCCGGCGGTACGGTCGGCAGGATGCCGTGACCCAGGTTGAAGATGAGGCCCGGTCTGTCGGCATTTTCGGCAAGTACCCTTTTCACTTCGCGCTCGATGATTTCCTTGGGAGCGAAAAGTACGGTCGGATCGAGGTTACCCTGCACCGGCATATCGCCCAGGATGTCCCTTGCTTTGCCGAGGTTCACGTGCCAGTCGAGACCCATCACGTCGCCGCCGGCCTGCTTCACGATCTCAAGCATGGTGCCTGCGCCTTTGACGAAGTGGATCACCGGTACGTTGTTACGGTTCAGGCCGTTGATGAGGCGCTGGGTGTAAGGGAGGACGTAGCGCTCGTAGTCTGCCGGGGAAAGCATGCCGCCCCAGGTGTCGAAGATCTGGATCGCCTGCGCGCCTGCCGTGATCTGCGCGTTCAGGTATTCCATATCCATGGTGGTGATCTTTTCCATCAGCGCAGCGTAGACGTCGGGCTCGGCGTACATCATCTTCTTGAGCGCCGCGAAGTCCTTGGAGCCCTTCCCTTCGACCATGTAGCAGGCCAGGGTGAACGGTGCGCCGCCGAAGCCGATGAGCGGCACCTTGGCGGCCAGCTCTTTGCGGAGCAGCTTCAGGGTGTCGAGCACGTAAGGAACGTCCCTTTCCATCATCGGGATTTTCAGGGCTTCGACATCGGCCATGGTGCGGATCGGTTTTTCGAAGACCGGACCCGGGACGAAGTCGAGGTGCATACCCATCGGCTCGATCGGGGTCAGAATGTCGGAAAAAAGGATCGCCGCATCGACGCCCAGGATATCAACCGGCTGGATGGTCACTTCCGCAGCCAGCTCGGGGGTCTTGCACAGTTCGAGGAAGGTGCATTTGGAACGGACGCGCATGTACTCGGGGAGATAACGCCCAGCCTGACGCATAAGCCATACCGGCACTCTGTCAACCGGCTTTCCCCAACAAGCGTCTAAAAATCGATTATTCATTGTAATCCTCCTAGGGTATTGAACTAGCTCACTGCTCTGAAGACTAATAACATCGCAAAACGACTTTCAGATCCTTACTTGTTGTCCAGTTCGCGCTGAAGCTTGATCGGGACGTAGTTGCAGAACGGTTCCTCTTCCATGTAGTCGCCATGTACCGCATCGGCGCGGGCCCGGCAGCCGCCACAGACGTTGAGATACTCGCACTGGCCGCACTTCCCTTTGTAACTCTTGAAATCCCTCAGATCTTTGAAGATCGCGGAATTTTCCCAGAGCTCTTTGAACGGGGTCTCTTTCACGTTGCCGGCGGTGCGGTGGAAATAAGAGCACGGCTTCAGGTTGCCGTGGCAGTCGATGAGACAGATGGTCTGGGCCGCGATGCACCCCTTGCCGCCGCCGGTAGAGAAGGTAAGCGAGCGGCGCTCGAACTTCTCTCCCTCCGCCTTCGACTTCTGCGGCACGATCCGGTAGTAGTGCGGCGCGCAGGTGGGACGCATCAGGATATCGTCTTCCTGCTTTTCCTGCTGATAGTGCCAATCCAGGATCTCTTCGTAATCCTCCTTGGAAATCAGCTCGCTCATGATGTCTTCGCCGCGACCGGTCGGTACGATCATGAACATGTACCAGGCGGTGGCGCCCAGGGATTTGGCCACCTTGAAGGTGTCGGCGATATCGTGCTGGTTCCTCTTGGTGAAGGAGGAGTTGATCAGGAACTTCTGACCGTGCTTTCTAAAGAGTTCGGCCGCACGCAGTACCCCTTCGAAGGAGCCCGGGCACTGGCGGAAGTTGTCGTGTATCTCGGCGGTCGAGCCGTCCAGGGAAAGCGAAACCATCTTGATGTCCGCCGCTTTCATCTTTTCGCAGACCTCGTCGGTGACCAGGGAGCCGTTGCTCGCCATGCACATCCTCAGGCCGAGCGAGGTGCCGTATTCTGCCAGTTCGAAGATATCCGGCCTCATCAGCGGCTCGCCGCCGGAGAGAACCATGACCGGCTTGGAAAACTCGGAAATCTCCTTGAGAAGGTTCTTCCCTTCCTGGGTGGTGAAATCCCCTTCGGATGAGGTCAGCTCGGATGAGCAGCGACAGTGGACGCATTTCAGGTTGCAGCGCTGGGTGGTTTCCCAGGCAATCCATTTCGGTACGAACTCTTCAGCCATGGCATCTCCAATAATGACGACCTGGAAAAAGCGTTGCATGCGGCGGGGGGCTCATCGGCTCAGGCAGGGAATGGGAATTCACGCCAAAACGTCGGCTCTGCGACAAGTGTACGCTCGGTGTTACCGCCTCCGCCTCGACAGGCGCTGAAACGGCATCCAGGAGTAGAAAGTTTAAAGGAAACATTACTATGAAAGGGAAAGCAAACTCAAGAAGATTCGCCTTACTCCGCCATTTTGCGGTTGAAGGTATACACCGCGATGGCAAAAGAGAGGGCGGCGCTCAGCACCAGGTTGATCAGATACTGGGGCGGCACGAAGCCAAACAGCAGTGCAGCTCTGGCGCCTTCGAAAACAGCGGTGGTAGGAAGCAGTTTGATGAGGGGGAGTACCGCGGCAGGATAGGAGGAGAGCGGGAAGAAAATACCGGCCATGAAAATGAGCGGCACGATCACCACGGACTGCACCCGGCCTATGTTTTCCGGCTTGTCGATCATGGTCCCGCAGATGGTGCCGAGGCAGGAGAAGATCATGGAGGCGAGAGTGATGCAGAGAAGGTAAGCCGGCAAGTGGCTGTAATCGATGCGAAACGGCGTCATAAGCAAAATCACCAGGAACACGACGCTCCCCTTGATGGCACCTTGGGAAAAGCCGGAGAAGATCTTGCCGATCACGATGTCATAGACGGTGACCGGTGTCACCCGGTACTCCTCGATGGTGCGCTGCACCTTGCGGTGGAACCACATGCTCCAGGAGCTTTCATCGAAAGCGGCATTCACGGCGGTCATCGAGATGAGACCGGGGGCGATGAAGAGCGGGTAGGGGATGCCGCCCACGTCGGTGATATATCCCTTGAGCCCGAAACCGAAGGCAAGATACAAGGTGAGCGGATAGGCAATAACGGAGATCAGTTCGGAGAGGATGCTCCGCCTTAACACCAGTAAGTCCCTACCCCAGATTGAGAATGCGCCTCTGAACATATATGCCCTTGCGTTTTGAAATGTGGTCCGGATGTCCGGATGTGAATGATGGACGTCGGGTTACGCCGTACGGCTAACCCGACCTACCTCTACTCCTACTCCGCTTCGGTTGCCTCCCCTCCCTTTATGGGAGGGGCAGGGGGAGGGTGGCCGTTGCCATCCTGCTCTACCCTCTTTCGTCCTCATCTCCCTCATTCCCTGATGCTTTTCCCCGTAAGCGAGATGAACACGTCCTCCAGGGTCGGCTCCTTCAGGCAGATCCTCCTGATTTCCGCGCCGACCAGGCTGTCCATGAGCGGCTTGATGGAGCCTTCGCTCTCGAGCGTGATCTGAAAGCTGGCTCCGTTTCTTTCTACCGAGCGCACGAAAGAAAGGCCCGAAAGCATCGCCTCGTAGCCGGAACCGTCACCTCTGAATTCCATTTCGTAGACATGGGCCCGCGAGAAGGCATCTTTTAACTCCCCCGCCGTACCGTCCACCAGGGAGACACCGTGATCCATGATCATGATCCGGTCACATAAGGCGTCGGCTTCATCCATATAATGAGTGGTGAGAAAAACGGTCATGCGCCGGCGCAACCCCCTGATGTACTCCCAGAGTGCGCGCCGTGATTGGGGATCCAGCCCGGTGGTAGGCTCGTCCAAAAACAGCACCCGCGGCTCGTGCACCAGGGCGCGCGCCACGACCAGCCGGCGCTGCATGCCGCCGGAGAAGGTATCCGGGAAGTCTTTCTGACGCGAGGCGAGACCGGTCATCTCCAAAAGCTCGTCGATGCGCGGGTTGTAGGCTGCCGGAGCCATGCCGTGCAGCCTGGCGTGGAGTATCAGGTTTTCCCGGGCTGTAAGATAGCGGTCCAGGTTGTTTTCCTGGGGAACCACGCCGATCAGCTTGCGCACCGATTTGCCGGCGGAAAGGACGCTGAATCCCTCGACAAAGGCGTCGCCCGCCGTCGGCCGCATCAGCGTAGTGAGAATCTTGATCAGGGTGGTCTTTCCCGCGCCGTTAGGACCAAGCAGGCCAAAGACGGTCCCGCGCTCGACCTGGAGGGAGAAGCGGTCTACCGCCTTGAAGCCGGTGTAGGATTTGGTTATTTCATGCAGTGAGATTGCTTCGGTCATCTTTGCACCCGGATTCATGGTCTGAAGGGTTTTCACCCTCCCCCAGCCCACTCCCATCAAGGGAGGGGAGCTTAAACCCCTTTAGTGAATCAAGGGAAGGGAGCAGCTTAACACCCCCTTAGTAAATCAAGGGAAGGGAGCTTAAAGTCCTTTCACCTGGTGGAAGCAGGGCTAGGAAGTGAGGGACTACCCTTCGCTGATCGGGAACAGCAGCGAGAAGGTGCTCCCCTTGACGTCTCCTTCGACCCAGACGGCTCCTCCATGGACATCCATGATGCCCCGCACTATGGAGAGCCCGAGCCCGGACCCCTTGGACATGAAGGCGGTGTGGCCGGAGGAGTGGTGCGCAATGTCGCCTACACCATAGAATTTATCGAATATCCTCACCCGCTCGTCGGCCGGAATCCCTATCCCCGAGTCCAGCACCTGCAACAGGTAGTAGCGCCTGGCCGGCCCCATCTCGTTAGGGAAACTTGGATAGAAGTGGCGCAGGGTCGGGGCTAAACCCTTCAGATCGGACCGCTTCAACACCTGCCCGGAGAGGAAAACCTCGCCTCCATCGGGGGTGAACTTGATTGCGTTCTCCAGCAGATTTTTCACTGCCAGCATGGCAAATCCCTCGTCTACCGGCACTGGAGTCTCGTCGCCCTTGATCTGCACCCGGATGCGCCGCTCTGAAAGCGGCAGCGCGAACATGTCGTGCGCATCCCGGCAAAGCTGCATCAGGTTGGCCAGCTTTTTCTGGGGGAGCGGCCCCTGTGCTTCGATACGCGATATGGAGAGCAGGTCCTCAACGAGCTTTCTCAACTGGACGGTACCCTCGTACACCGATACGAAGATGGAGTGCTGCTCGGGGGTCATCTGGATGCCGGAGTATTTCAGCAGGAACTCGACCCCTCCCATAATGGAGGTGATCGGGGTCTTAAGCTCGTGGGAGGCGATGCCGATGAAGTTGTTTTTCACGGTGTTGAGCCGCCCCAGCTCCAGGTTGGCCCGCTTCACCTGCTGCAGGTTCTCCCTCAACTCTTCCTTGCTCCGGTAGAGCTCCTCCGCCTTCTCTTTCATCCTGTCGTACAGGTTGTAGTTCTCGATCAGCACCGCTAGCTGCCCCGCGATCGAAGAGAGCAAGAAGACGTCCCTCTCGTTGTAACTCCGCTCGGCTCGGGTCCCGACCGTCATCACCCCCATCACTTCCTGCCCTATCCTGAGCGGCACCGAGCACCAGGAGCGCATCCCCATCTTGATGGCTGCAGCCTTCGCCTTTGCGGGAAACCTGCCGTCGGGCTCCTCTCCGCGGAAAGGCCTGCCGGAAAGGGCGAGCTCCCACCACTGACTCCCTTTGCCGATCGACGCCATCGCCTTTTCGAAGGGGGGTGACAGGCCAAGCGAGGCCTCCAGCTTGAGCTTGCCGCCGTCGATCAGGTGAATGCAGGAGAATTCCATCTGCAACATGTTGTGCAGCTGGAACAACAGGTCCCCCATCACCTTCTCGACGCCCTGGGTGTACTGAAGCCTGAACGCCACGGCGTAGAGGGTGAGCAGCTCGCGGTCGCTGGTCCTTTTCTCCTCCTCGACCTCGCGGCGCTTGGTGATGTCCTTGATGATGAAGACAAACCCGGAACGGTCGCTATCCTCGAAACGCATGGGATAGCTCGCCACGTTGTACCACCCCTTGAGGTTGGGAAAGCAGATATCCTCGTCGATCTCGCTTTGCATGCTGTGCACGAACCGGAAGACCTTGGCCTCCGGTTGCAGATTGCCAAAGAAGATCTGGTCTATCCTCTTGCCGATTACGCTGTTGTAGCCGCCGAAATAGGCACTCGCCCTGCCGTTGCAGCGCGAAACCACCCCTTCGGCATCGGTTATGATGATCAGGTCCGAGACCGCATCGAAAACGGCCTCCCACTCGGCCTTGCCCCGTGCCACCGCCTCCTGGGTGCGCCTGTGGGTATGGCGCTCTTCCGCCTCGCGCATCTCCCGCTCCAGCACCGGCCCCAGGCGAGCCAGACTTCCCTTCATCAGGTAATCGCTCGCCCCCGCTTTCATGGCCGCCACAGCCAGATCCTCGCCTATCTTGCCGGAGATGATGATGAAGGGGATGTCCAGACCACTTTCATGAAGCACCTGCAGAGCACCGGGCGCATCGAAAGCCGGCATCCAGTAATCCGAAAGAACGACATCCCATTTACTTTCTGCAAGCGCCCGTCGCATCCCGTCGGCAGTCTCCACCCTGCGGTGTACTGGCCGGTAGTTGCTTTTGGTGAGCTCGTGCAAAAGTAGTAGGGTATCCTCCTCAGAATCCTCGACCAGCAGTACTTTTAGCGGCTTGGACATGGACCTTCCTAGTATGTTCGGTGTCTAATCATCAGGATTTGCCTGCTCCCCCTCCCATCAAGGGAGAGGGGGCGCTTGCGGAGTTTGAGAAGAGTACCTGTAACAAGTCATCTATAGGGTGAAATAGAAAGTGGCGCCGCGACCTGAGGCGCTTTCGGCCCAGATCCTCCCGCCATGGCGTGCCACGATGCGACTGGCGATGGCGAGCCCGACGCCGCTCCCTTCGAATTCGTCAGCCCGGTGCAGCCGGTGGAAGATGGCGAAGAGCTTGTCGGCATAGGCCATATCGAAGCCGGCCCCGTTATCCTTAACCCAGTAAACGTTCTCGCCGTCTGCCTGGCGGACACCGAACTCTATGCTCGCCTTCTGCGTCTTGGAGGTGAACTTCCAGGCGTTACCGATCAGTATCTCCATCAGCTGTCGTGCCAGACGGGGATCCGCATCGGCGCTAACCCCCTCCTGAACTTTAAATTCGACCTGCTGCCGGTCAGCTACGCCATGCTTCAGCTCCAGGGCGATCACCTGGGCCGTGACGCTCAGGTTCACCTGCTGCCGTTTCAACTCGCTTCTTGCCACCCGTGACAGTTGCTGCAAGGCGTCGATAAGCTGAGACATTTTGGCCGCGGCCTGGCAGATCCGCGACAGGTACTCCTGCGCCTGATGGTCCAGTATTTCGCTGTAGTCGTCAAGAAGTGCCCGGCTGAAACCGTCGATGTGGCGCAGGGGTGCCTGTAGGTCGTGCGAAATTGAGTAGCTGAAAGTTTCCAATTCACGCTGAGCTAGCTCCAATTGCGCGACACGCTCGGCAACCTCGTTTTCCAGGACCGCCTCACGCTCCTGGTTGCGCCCCTTTTTATCATGCACCAGGACCAGTTGCGCCAGCTCCCCCATGAACCGACAGGGGCGCCAGGTGAGCTCCGCCTCGAAAGAGGAGCCGTCCTTTCTCCGCTGCGGGCCGGCTGAGACCTGATCTGACTGGGATTTGAGGTCGACGCTTAACTCACCGGCAATCAGGAACGGAGGGGAAAGTTCCAGGAACTGGTTGCGCTGGTAGCCGTAAAGCTTCAGGGCCGCCTCGTTTACCGCCAGAAATCTCTGCGTATCCTGGTGACAGACCCACATTGGCTGAGGGTTCACCTCGAACAATTCGCGGTAGCTATCGTCGTTTTCGCGCAGTGCCACTTCGCCCCCTTCCTTTACTGGAGTTTGCCAACGGCTTATCTCTAGTTCCCTAAACGGGTTGTCTCTGGTTCCCGACTCTTTGACTGAATCTCCCGTCCGACCCGCAAGGCTCAAGAAAAACAGCCTCCAAAGTGAGGCTGATTCTAATTAGCCTTTATATTGCCAGGCGTTGTTACGATTAACATGATCTACTTTACTACATTTAGTCAAAGACAAAAGCACATTAGAGAGAAAGTTGCGGTCAATCATTATAATTTCGGTAGCCACCCACCCTACTACGGTAAACTCCCCCTCGCCCTCCGGGCCTGCCCGACGAAGCGTTACGGCGCGTAGGCGGGAGAGGGTCGGGGTGAGGGAGCTTTTGGTTTTACCAGGCAAAAGGAGGCAGACAGGGTTCGAGATTCCCCTTCTCTTCCCGTTTATCGCTCAGGCACCGCCCTCACCCCTGGAACCGGCCTTTCCCTACCCGATTCTACGCCTCTTCGTCGTCCGCCATGGCCGGAAGCACAAGGGTGAATAAACTCCCGACGTCGAGCTCGCTCTCGGCCCAGATGTAGCCACTGTGCGCATCTACCGCCTTCCTGCAGAAGGCGAGCCCCAGCCCGGTCCCCCGGGTCTTGCCCAGGCGCCGGTTCCTCGCCTGCACAAAACGGTCGAAGATGTTCCCCAGCGCCTCCTGCGGAATGCCGACCCCGGTATCGCGCACTTTAATGCTGACGAAGCGCCCTTCTTTGGGAAGTTCGCGCTGCGCATAGCTTTGCTCGGGAATGCGGGGGGTGACGGTACTTATATCCTCTACCAGCTCAAGTAACACCTCTATCTCACCCCCCTCCGGGGTGAACTTCACCGCGTTGGAGAGGAGATTGCCCAGGATCCGGTTGAAGGCGCTGCGGTCCACCGATATGCCCGGCACTCCCTCTTGGATGGTGTTGTAGAGCCTGACGCCGCCACGGTTGGCAAAGGTCTGGAACTTCCCGACGGCACGCGTGATCAGGGTCGCGGGGTTCTCCTCCTTGAAATAGAGCCGCATCTTGCCGGCCTCGAACTTGTGGATGCCGAGCAGGGTATCGATCATCTCGACCATCTCCTCGCAACTCTCGATGGCCGCGTCCAGATATTCGCACTGCTCCTCGTTCACAGCTCCCAGTTTGGCCTCGCGCACCAGGTCAATGGAGCCGACCACGGCGGTGATCGGCGACTTCAGGTCATGGGACAACATGCTGACGAAGTCCTCTTTTTCCTGCTCCAGTTCTTTGAGCTTGGAGATGTCCCGGATGATCTCGACGCTGCCGATCAGCTCGCCGTTGCAGTTTCGCAGCGGCGCGGCACTGGAAAGCACCGGGATGTCCAGGGTCCCGGCCAGAACGGTGTAGGCCACGTCCAGACAGGGCTCGCCGGTCCTCAGCACCACCCGGCTGGGGAGCTCTCCACCGGCTACCTCGGCTCGCAGCGCCTCCTCCAGAGTCTTCCCCAAAAGATCGCACCCTTCGGCGCAAAGCACCTTTGAGGCCTGCCTGCTCACCGTGATGATGTGCCCCTCCATGTCGACCGCCAGCAGCAGATCGGCCATCCCCTGGAGCACCGCATCCATCTTGAGCCGCTCTTCGTCCAACTGGCGGGCAAGCCGGTCTCTCTCCTTCTCGGTCTGGTGCATGCTGATGGCCCGCTTGACCTTCTGCAGCATCTCCTCGGTATCGAACGGCTTGGAGATGTAGTCGCGCGCCCCCTTGTGCAGGGTGTCCACCGCGATATTTTCGCTGCCGTGCGCAGTCATCATGACCACCGGCGTGTCGTCTGTTTTGATCCGGCTCAGCACCTCCAGCCCGTCCATTCGCGGCATCTTTATGTCGAGCATGATCAGGGAGAACTCCTCCCGGTCGATGAATTCAAGCGCCTCCACGCCGTCGCGCGCGCGCGCCGTCTGGTACCCGGCATCCTCCAACTGCAGCTTCAGGATTAGCGCGATATCGGTTTCATCGTCCACAATGAGAATCTTGTCCTTTGCCATCTCTCTCCCCTATGATCGGTACAGTAAAACTAAAGGTATTGCCGCATTCTTTGGCCGCCGTGTAGAAGATCCGGCCGTGATGACGGTCGATGATCTCCTTGCAGATTGCCAGCCCCAACCCGGTACCGGCCACCTTGCCACGTTCCGAGCTTTCTATCTGTTGGAATTTCTTGAACAGTTTATCCCGATCCGACCACTCGATCACCTTGCCGCGGTCCGCCACGGAGACGGTAACGTAATTGCCTTCCTGCTCCGCGCTTACCATGACCACCTTCCCCTCCGGCGAGAACTTCACCGCGTTGGAGAGCAGGTTGGTGACCACCTGGATCAGGCGGTCGCTGTCGCCGTAGACCAGCGGCAGGTGCTGTCCCACGCTGTTCACGATGGTAATGTCGCGTCCCATGGCGTAGGACTTGATCTCCTCGACCGCGTAGACGGTCACCTCGCCTATCGAGACCGGCCTCAGCTTGAAGGCCATCCCGCCCGACTCGATGCCCGAGATGTCCAGGATCTCGCTGATCAGCCGGATCAAGCGCTGGGTGTTCCTCAGGCAGACCGCCAGAAGCTGTCTTTCCGTTTCGGTGAGCCACTTGCCGCGGGTAAGGAGCAGTTGCAGCGACCCCTTCATGGAGGTGAGCGGCGTCTTCAACTCATGAGAAACGGTGGAGATGAACTCGGTTTTCATCCGGTCCACCTGCTCTTCCACGGTGACGTCCCTGATGGACAAGACTATGCCGGCAAAGCGGCTCTGCTCGTCGGAGAGCGAGGAGAGGAAGACATTGAGCCGTTTCCCTTGCACCGAGAGTTCCTGAGTGCTACCGATGGGCCTGTCCGACTCGCCGATTTCCCTGATGCGTTCCAGAAGCGGCGTGAATCCGGCCGTTTCGCATACCTGCTCAATAGGCTGGCCTATCACCCGGTGCGGAACCAGCTCGAACATCTGCTGGGCCGCGGGATTGAAGAGAACCACCCGGTTGTTCAGGTCGGTAACGACCACACCCTCTGCCATGCTGGTCAGAACCGCCTCCAGCCGCCCCATCTCCATGGTAAGCGCCGAGGTGCGCTGCACCACCATCCTCTCCAACTGCTCGTTCAACTCCTGCAGGTCGCCCGTTTTACGGGTGATGATCCGGTCCCGTTCCTTGAGCGCCTCGGCCATGGTGTTGAAGGAGGAGGCGAGCATGCCGACCTCGTCTTGATGACTGTCTTCGATGCGCTGGTCCAGGTCCCCCTCCTCGATGCGGCGGGCGCCGGCCGCAAGCTGGCGCAGCGGACCGGTCAGCTGGCGCGAGGCCAGGAAGGCGAGCGCAAAGGAGCAGAGGATGCCGAGAAAGGCCGAGACCAGGATGTTGTCCAGGTTTTCCCGCCTGATATTTTTGAAGCTCTCAGTGGAGATGGCGACCGAGAGGGAACCGACGAACTCCCCCCTGCTGTTTAGCAGCGGATCGATGGCGGTCTCGTACTTATTGGGGCCGATCTCAGCCTCGCCTCTATATACCTCACCCCTCTCCAGTACGTCTATTACCCTCGGCGAGAGGCTGGTTGAGCCGGGCAAATCCTGCGGCAGCGTGCTCGCTATCCTTAATCCCCCCTGGGTGATGGTCACCTCTACATCTTTTCCGACCAGTTCCTTCAACTGGTTGGGCATAGTCTGGTGCTGATTCAGGATCTCTCCGGTGACGAGGCATCCCAGCACCTTGCCGTCCTCCTGGATCACGGGAATGGTAACCGTCACCACTAGAGCCTCGCTATTTACCTTCTGCGCACTGCAGTAATCGCGGACCCCAGCCTGGCATAAAAGCGCGGCAGGGAGGATTTCCGTCGAGACGATCACCCTCTTGCTTGCCAGCGCCTGGTCCACCACCCCCGGCACATCCAACCGTTGACCGTTGGCAGAGCCGTTGGACCAAGCCAGCACCCTCTTATCCGCATCGAGCAGGACCATCAGCTCCAGGAAAGGAAGCACGGCGTGCCAGCGTTCCACCCTCTTGGCGAGCCAGGGAAGATTTTTCTCGAGCATCTCTTGCTGCACGACGTCGGACATGCTCGGCTGCAGCAGTGAGTACTTGACGATGTTGGCCCGCTCCAGATACTGGCTGCGCGCAAACTTGAGGTTCGCATCTAGATTCTTGTTGACCTCGGTATGGAGCGAGGCGCTCAGGGTCTTCATGGTGGAGTACAGCAGGGTGGAATAGGAGATAAGCAATATGGCGAGGATGGACAGGAGCAGTTTTGTTCTTATGCCAAAACGTGGTTGCATCACCTATCCTTTAAAAGCAGATTAAGACTAAGATTAAGATTAAGGAGAGGCTTAGGCTTGCTGCCTAATCCTGAACCGCAACCGTCGAGGTATTTCCGGAAGAGGTTGCTTCGGCTCAATCCGGATCATCCTCTCATGTTGCTCTTAATCTTAATCTCAGTCTTAATCCGACTTGACGACCTTAATCTCAATCTGACTGCGGATATAGCTATGTTAAACTGAACAGCATTTATTAATCTTAATCTTAATCTTAATCTGGTTTTAAGCCCCTTCGGCCTTCAGGTTGCGGGACATCAGTTCCAGTACCGCCTCGCGTGCCGGCTTGTCCTGGTACAGCATCTGGTACATCTTCTCGATGATCGGCATCTCTACGCCGAGCTTTTTGGAGAGGTTATAAGCCGATTCCGTGGTCTTGACCCCTTCTGCAACCATGCGCATCTCGCCAAGTATCTCGGCAAGCTGCCTCCCCTGCCCTATCTGGATGCCGACGCTGCGGTTCCTGGAGAGGTCCCCGGTACAGGTAAGGACCAAGTCCCCCATGCCGGCCAATCCAGCGAAGGTAGCAGCCTGCGCTCCCATAGCTACTCCCAGCCGCGTCATCTCCGCAAGACCTCGCGTGATAAGTGCTGCCCGGGTGTTGCAGCCAAAACCGAGACCGTCCGAGATTCCCGCGGCAATGGCGATCACGTTCTTGATCGCTCCGCCGAGCTCGACCCCGATCACGTCCTCGTTGCGGTAGACCCTGAAGAAGCTGGTGGTGAAGGCATCCTGGACCCGGCGGGCAACCTGCTCTGAAGCCGCGGCAGCGGCTACCGCCGTCGGCATTTCCTGGGCCACTTCGCGCGCGAAGCTGGGACCCGAGAGAGCGGCAAAATTGGCATAAATCTCAGGCGGCAGGATCTCCTGGTAAATCTCCGAGACGGTGGCAAGGGTATCGACCTCGATCCCCTTGGAAGCGCTGACAATGATCACATCCTTGGGAAGAAACGGCAGCGAGTTGGTCATGACGCGGCGCACGAGCTGCGACGGGACCACGCAAAGCACCATGGTGCAGCCGGCGTAGGCCTCGGCCAGGTCATTGGTGAAGGCAAGATTGTCGCTGAGCCGGATGCCGGGGAGGAACAGGGAGTTTTCCCTTTTTTCCTGCATTTCCAGCACGAGTTCAGGCTCGTAAGCCCAAAGCGTTACCGCGTTCCCCTTTTTGGCCAGCAGATCAGCAAGCGTCGTTCCCCAGCTACCGGCACCTATAACAGCTATTTTTTCTGACATTGATGGTCTCGCTTTTGATAGAGGATTGTCTGTTGTCAATCGTTGAGGTTTTTAATTTTTATGCCCCCCCGTTGAGTCCCCTCTCCCCTTGTTAGGGAGAGGGTTAGGGAGAGGTGACTTAAACGGTGGAGTTTGAGGCAACCCCGCTAAAGTTCCTCGACCGCCGCTTGCAGCCGATCTTCAGCACCGTGCGCCAGTGCTTCCTTGGCAATTTCCATGCTCTCCAGGGCAAAGGCGCGCAGAAACGGATGCAGATGGTGCGGCAGAGGATTTCCAACCAGGCTCCCCGCGAGCGCTACCACCCGCCCAACGAAAGCAGTATCCCGATTGCAGCGACGCATCAGATCGGCGACGGCTAAAAGCCTATCCCTAATCAATTCCAGTTCAGGCGCCATGAGCTCGGCGCAAAAGCGCTCCAGCACCAGTTCCTGCTCACCCAGTTCGGCACCCTTGTACTGCTCGGCGAAGTCATAAACCCGCTGCGAGGCCATAAACCAGCCGTTAAAGAAAGCGTCGGCAAAAAGCTCGCGCGAGATCTCCTCCCCCTCACGGTAGCTGAGCCCCCATTTCTGCTGGTGCTCCTCAAAGACCGGACGGTAGGGCGTCGCTGTCATATCATGACCGGAGAACAAACCGCGCCTCATGTAGAAGTCGGCAGGGAGATAACAGAGATCGCGGCTCCAGTAGAGCGCGTCGCACACCAGGTCCAGCAGGTAATCGGCCGGCACCTCGTGCAGATCGTCCTGCGCGCTGAATCCTTCAAGTTCCACGTGAAACTCTTCTTCGGTGAGCGCTCCCGCCCCCCAAGCCGCCAACAGCCCGCGCCTTTCGTGCACCTGCATGTAAAGCGCAGCTATTTTCCCGCCTGAAACCCACCTGGAGATAAAGAGCGAGCGGTAACCGTCCCCATCCGGAGCAGTGGCGTAGGCCGCATGAAAAGGAAGTGCAGCCTCACTAGCCGGGGCTTCCACTCCGAGAAAGGTCAGCCGTCTGAGGCTTTTTTCGGCCAGTGCAGAGAGTGCCGGCTCCCCGTCCTCTATAAAGCGGGCCAATATACCAGCCGCTTTAGGACTCCGTATCGACCCCAAAGATGTCAGGGCCGCCTGCACAATGCCGCGATCATCATGCCAGAGCATCGCCTCCAGCATTCGCGCGGCATGACCGTCTCCCGACTTAGGGAGTTCGCGTATCACGACATGCTGAACTTCCGAGGGATAGGAGAGAAACTCATCCAAAAAGGTGACAGTTCCCTCTTCTTCGAGCCGTATCCCCTCTTGCACCACGTGGCAGAGCTTGTTGGCAACACCGGTGAATTCACCGCTGAAGGGGGGTGCGTAGACATCGACTCCGTAACCTTCCAGGGCGATCAGCAGCGCTGACTTGGCGTCATCGGCTAGATCCTGGCGCGTGAGCGCAACCTGAATCAGCCGATCCAGCCAGCTTTCCTCCTCGAAGAAATCGAGCAGGTAGGTGTACCTGGTAATCAGCTCGCCGGAGCTCTCGCGCCACAGTTCACGGATCAGCGGAGACAGCGCCCGCTTTCCCGCCTGGCGTAACTGGACTCCGATCTGCTCCAACTCGGGGAGCGAAACGCTGTCGTTTCTGACCCTCTCAATGAGTTCCAGAATGCCGCGACGCTCCTGCAGAGAATTATCTACCTTGGTAACTTGTCGCATTGTCGCCCTCTTCCAATGCCCCGTTAATCCAACGTTGTGCCAATGAGAGTAGAGGCACAACCATCTCATTACAATCATTACATTACAACTATTATTCTCCCCTCACAGTCAGCGGGAGGGCTCTTGCTCGCCTCTCAGTCAGTGAGACGGCTCTTGTCCCCTCCCCTTCAAGAGGAGGGATGGGGTGGGGATGGGTGCACCTTCTCCCGGAGGGAGAAGGACAAAATGCACTCGCCGAGAAAAGACCTATTCCTCGCCCTGCTCGTCCGGAGCCGCCCCTTCTTCCAGCAACTCGTCGGTCTCTTCGCTCTCCTCGGGCTCTTCCTTCTCCGCTAGGCGCGCAACAGCTACAACCCTTTCGTTTTCTTCCTTCACCATGAGCCTGACACCCTGGGTGTTGCGGCCGATGATGGAGAAACCGGCCACCGAAACGCGCAGAATCTTGCCCTGGTCGGTGATCAGCATCAGGTCGTTCTCGTCGGAAACCTGCTTGATGTCAACCACGCAGCCGTTACGCTCGGTGGTCTTGATGGTGATGACACCTTTGCCGCCGCGGGACTGGCAGCGGTATTCGCTGATCTCGGTCCGCTTGCCGTAGCCGTTCTCGGTCACGGTGAACAGGGTGGAGTCGGTGAAGTGCTCGTTCAGGATGGCCATCCCGATCACCACGTCGTCGTCCTCAAGCGTCATGCCGCGCACGCCGCGCGAGACGCGCCCCACGGTACGGACATCCTCTTCCTTGAAGCGGATGCACTTGCCGTGCTTGGAGGCGAGCAGCACGTCCTGGCGGCCGTCGGTGAGCGCCACCGTGATCAGCTTGTCCCCTTCGTCCAGGTTGACGGCGATAATGCCGCCCACCCTCGGGTGCGAGTATTCCATCAGGTTGGTCTTCTTGACCACGCCGTTTCTGGTTGCCATCATGATGAACTTGTCGTCGACGAATTCCTTCACCGGCATGATGGTGGTGATTTTCTCGTTGGCAGCCAGGTTCAGCAGGTTGACGATCGCCTTGCCCCGGGTCGCGCGACCTGCTTCCGGTATCTCGTACACCTTGAGCCAGTAGACCTTGCCTGCGTCGGTGAAGAACATCAGGTAGTCCTTGGAGGAGGCGATGAAGAGCTGCTCCACGAAATCCTCTTCTTTGGTCTTCATCCCGGTCTTCCCTTTGCCGCCGCGGCGTTGCGAGCGGTACAGGGTGACGGCGTTACGCTTGATGTAACCGGTGTGCGAGATGGTGACTACCATGTCCTCTTCGACGATGGTGTCCTCCAGCGAGATGTCGGAGGTCTGCAGCACGATCTCGCTTCTTCTCTTGTCGCCGAACTTCTCCTTCAACTCGATCAGCTCGCCTACGATGATCTTGAGGATCTCGGACTCGGAAGCCAGGATCTCTTTCAAACGGGCGATATACTTGCGGATCTCGTTCAGCTCGTCGATGATCTTGTCGCGCTCCAGGCCGGTCAGGCGGTGCAGCCTCATGTCCAGGATCGCCTGCGCCTGCAGGTCGGAGAGCGCAAAGCGCTCCATGAGACCTGTCTTCGCCTCGGCGGGAGACGCGCTCGCCTTGATCAGAGCGATCACCTCGTCCAGGTTGTCCAGGGCGATCTTCAAGCCTTCCAGGATGTGGGCGCGGGCCTCGGCCTTTTTCAGGTCGAATATGGTGCGGCGGGTGACGATCTCTTTTCTGTGCTCTACGAAGAAGTCGATGACCTCCCTCAGGCTCAGGATGCGCGGCCGGCTGTTCACGATGGCGAGCATGATGATGCCGAAGGAAGTCTGCATCTGGGTCTGCTTGTAGAGGTGGTTCAGGATGATGGTCGGGTTCTCGTCCTTCTTGAGCTCGATGACGACGCGCATCCCTTCGCGGTCGCTCTCGTCCCTAAGGTCCGAAATTCCTTCCAGTTTCTTCTCCTTGACCAGCTCGGCTATCTTCTCGACCAGCCTTGCCTTGTTCACCTGGTAGGGAATCTCCACCACCACGATGGACTGGCGTTCGGTCTTCTTCTGGGTCTCGATAATAACCCTGGCCCGCATCTGGATGATGCCGCGCCCGGTCCGGTAGGCGGACATGATCCCTTCCCGGCCGTAAATGAAACCGGCGGTGGGGAAGTCGGGTCCGGGGATGTGCTCTACCAGCTCTTCGAAACTGAGCTGCGGGTTGCCGATCACGGCAATGATGCCGTCGATCACCTCGGAGAGGTTATGGGGCGGGATGTTGGTAGCCATGCCGACCGCGATACCGGAGGAACCGTTCACCAGCAAGTTCGGGAACTTGGAGGGGAATACCAGCGGCTCTTTCAGCGAGTCGTCGTAGTTGGGACCATACTCAACGGTTTCCTTTTCCAGGTCCGCGAGGAGTTCATGGGCCAGTTGCTCCATCCTGATCTCGGTGTAACGCATTGCGGCCGGGCGGTCGCCGTCGATGGAGCCGAAGTTGCCCTGACCGTCCACCAGCGGGTAGCGCAGCGAGAAGTCCTGGGCCATCCTGACCAGCGTGTCGTAGACCGCGGTGTCGCCGTGCGGGTGGTACTTACCGATAACGTCGCCTACCACGCGGGCCGATTTCTTGTACGGCTTGTTCCAGTCGTTGCTCATGTCGTACATGGCGAACAGGCAGCGCCGGTGAACCGGCTTCAAGCCGTCGCGCACGTCAGGAAGCGCGCGGCCGACGATGACCGACATGGCGTAATCCATGTAGGAGCGCTTCATTTCATCTTCGATGTTTACCGAAATCTTGTTCAATTGATCAAGCATTCAAAAAACCTCTTTCTTGGCAAAGGGCGGGAAAGACGGGGAAAAAAGCTGATCCGGCTCAAGGTTAAGGAAGAACTCCTAAGCCTTGGCCGGTCGGATCCCTCTTCAGCGCCACATAAAAATTACAAAAACTACGCTGCGTTCGGATGAGTCTCCCGAGTAAAGTCCCCCTTTGAAAAAGGGGGATTTAGGGGGATTTGCCGTCAGTCGGCATCTTTACTTCGTCGCAACAGGGGTCAAACCCCCCCCCGCCCCCCTTTTTCAAAGGGGGGAGTGCCGGCCGGAGAGGGTGGATAACCCGCTAAATATCCAGGTTCACTACGTTCAGCGCGTTTTGCTCGATGAATTCGCGCCGCGGCTCGACCTGATCGCCCATCAGCACGGTGAAGATCTCCTCGGCGGCTACCGCGTCCTCGATCTTTACCTGCAGCAGCACCCGGTTCTCCTGGTGCATGGTGGTCTCCCAGAGCTGCTCGGGGTTCATCTCGCCCAGTCCTTTGTAGCGCTGGATGTAGAGACCCTTTTTGGCGGTTTCCAGGAAGAAGGCGAGTATTTCCTCGTGCCTTTCCGTCTCCAGCAGCACCTTATCCTCGGCAAGTATCGCGCTGGGACCAGAGCCAATCACGGAGACGACCCTCTTGTAGTTGTCGACCAACATGCCGTATTCGTAGGAGTTGATGACGCCGATCACATGCTGATCCACCCTGACCCGGATGTTGCCGAAGCTGAAAAGAACGCTACCTTCCTGCTGGTGGTAGTCGATATCAGGGAAGGCCTCTTTGAGCTTGGGGAGGTGCGGAAACAGGTCGTTGATCTCTTCGAAACCGTTCTTTATGCCGCACTTGAGGAACATGCGCAGCAGTATCTCGTTGACCCCCTTCTTGACCACCTTGTCGAACAGGGAGTTGTAGTCGATCAACTGGGTCAGGATCGGAATGATCTGCTTGCCGCGGTACATCCTCTGGTCGTTGCCAAGACGCAGCGTCATCTCGTCGGTACCTTCCTCGAGGAGGTAGTTCTGCAGCGCCGCCTCGTTTTTCAGGTACTGCTCTTTGCGGCCGCGCTTGATCTTGTAAAGCGGCGGCTGCGCGATGTAGAGGTAGCCGCGCTCGATCAGCTCCATCATCTGCCTGAAGAAGAAGGTGAGGAGCAGCGTGAGGATGTGCGAGCCGTCGACGTCTGCATCGGTCATGATGATGATGCGGTGGTAACGGAGCTTCGCCATGTCGAAGTCGTCTTTGCCGATGCTGGTGCCCAGCGCCGAAATCAGGGTCCTGATCTCCTGCGAAGCAAGCATCTTGTCGAAACGAGCCTTCTCTACGTTGAGAATCTTGCCCTTAAGCGGCAGGATTGCCTGGTATTTACGGTCACGTCCCTGTTTTGCCGAGCCGCCTGCGGAGTCGCCCTCGACCAGGAACAGTTCGCAAAGCGCCGGATCCTTCTCCTGGCAGTCGGCCAGTTTTCCAGGCAGCGTGCCGATCTCAAGCGCGCCCTTTCTGCGGGTAAGCTCTCTCGCCTTCCTGGCCGCTTCTCTGGCCCTGGCGGCATCGATGGATTTCTCCAGTATCTTCTTGGCCATGTTGGGGTTTTCTTCAAGATAAACGGCGAGCTTCTCGTTCATCAGGGTCTCTACAAACCCCTTGACCTCGGAGTTGCCGAGCTTGGTCTTGGTCTGCCCCTCAAACTGCGGCTGCGGCAATTTCACCGAGATAACCGCGGTCAGCCCTTCGCGAAGGTCTTCGCCGGAAATAGCCACCTTAACGTTTTTCAGCAGGTTATTGGCGTTGGCGTAGGTGTTCATGGTGCGGGTGAGCGCGGCCTTGAAACCGATCAGGTGCGTGCCGCCTTCGTGGGTGTTGATGTTGTTGGCGAAGGTGAAGATCTTCTCGTCGTAGGAGTCGTTGTACTGCATGGCGACTTCGATATCGACGCCGTTTCTCTCTCCGTGCACGTAGATCGGCTCCGGATTCACCGCGTTCCTGTTCTTGTTCAGGTACTCGACGAAGCTCCTGATGCCACCCTCGTAAAAGAAGTCGTGGTCCTTTTCGCTCCGCTCGTCGTGTATCTTGATCCTGACGCCGGCGTTCAGAAAGGCCAGCTCGCGCAGCCTTTTAGAGAGCACGTCGAAGGAGAATTCCACCGTCTCGAAAATCTCTCCGTCGGGAAAGAAGGTGATCTTGGTGCCGCGCTTCTTGGTCTCGCCGGTAATCGCCAGCGGGGCCAGAGGCACCCCTTTTTCGTAGCTCTGGGTGTGTATTTTGCCGTCTCTGCGTATTTCCAGCTCCAGTCGGCGCGAAAGAGCGTTAACTACGGAACTGCCAACGCCGTGCAGGCCGCCGGAAACCTTGTAGGAGGAGTTGTCGAACTTGCCGCCGGCGTGCAGCACGGTAAGGACTACCTGGGCAGCCGAAACGCCTTCAGTCGGGTGCAGGTCGGTCGGGATGCCGCGGCCGTTGTCTTCGACGGTGACCGAGCCGTCCAGGTGGATGATGGCCTGGATAGCGTCGCAATAACCGGCCAGCGCTTCATCTATGGCGTTATCCACCAGCTCGTACACCAGGTGATGCAGGCCCTGCGCAGAAGTAGAGCCGATGTACATAGCGGGACGTTTTCTTACCGCTGAAAGACCTTCCAGGATCTGGATACTATTTGCACCGTAATCGCTTTGTTCTTCTGTGTTCATCTCTACCTCTAGTTAAGAATCTTTCCTTCGCTGATTCGAAAGGTTCTGTTGTTTTCCATGCCTTCGATGGCTACGTTTTGCAGGGATGTGGTGGTGATGAAAACCTGCATCTCCCTTTTCTTCAAAAACTCCATCAAGTTGAAGTTCCGGTCCCTATCGAGTTCGCTGGTCATGTCGTCCAAAAGCAGTACCGGTGGCGCGTCGAAGCACTTCGATATGAACTCGATCTCCGCCATTTTGAGCGCCAGCACGAAGCACCTTTGCTGCCCTTGCGAGGCGAAATGCCGGGTGGAACGCTCGTTTAGTCCGAAAAACAGGTCATCCCGGTGCGGACCGATTGCCGTTGAACCGCGCCGTCTCTCCTCGCCCGCATGTGCCTTGAGTGCTGCAGCAAGCGCACGCTGCGGATCCTCGAGGTACGCCTTCTCGTCGACGCCGTGCAGCCGGTACTCGATCTGGACCCGTTCGTCGTTGCCCGAAATCTCCGAGTAAAAAAGCTGCAAAAGCTTTTCTATCTCAGCCAGATAGGCCTTGCGTCTTGCTATTACCAGCACCGCAGCCTGTATCAACTGCTCGGTCCAGACCTCGATGCCGAAAGTCTCGTTGTTCTTCAACAGCGCATTCCGGTTTTTCAGGATCTTGGCGTAATCATGAAAAGCCGCCAGATATCCCAAGTCGCAGGTAAAGACGGCGCGATCCAGGTAGCGCCGCCTCAGTTCAGGCCCGCCCCGCACCATCGAGATCTCTTCCGGGGTGAATACCACCACGTTCAGGTTGCCGAAGAAATCGGCTACCCTCGTTGCCAACTTGGCGTCTATCTTTGCCTTTTTACCCTGCTTTTCCAGAAGCAGAGATATCTCCCTCTGAACCCGGTCCCTTTCCACCACCCCTTTAACAAGGGCGAACTCGGCTCCGAAAGCGATCAGCTCCGAGTTCTTTGCCTGCTTGAAGGATTTCATCGTCGCGAGGAGATAGATCGATTCCAGCAGATTGGTCTTGCCCTGGCCGTTATTGCCGTAAAAAACGTTGAACTTCTCGCCAGGGACAAGTTCGAGGTTTTTCAGGTTACGGAAGGAACCAAGTTTCAGCTTTATCAGTTTCATCAGGTCTGTAGGGACACTACAAAAGCCTTTCTTTTCGTGGGTAATGTCTTGTATTACAATGCTTTGAAGTTATCTTGCCTGCTTATCATGAAAGCCTAGCCACCCATCATATCATGAATGGCACGTTTACAGGTGCGACTTTATTGCCCACTGCAGGCGATCCTCGAAGCCCGTAAACGGAATCCGTGAAAAACGGCCTCCTTATTTGCTCGCTAACCTGATGATTTTGTTGCGGTGACCCTTGAGGGTGTCCTGATTTTTACAGCCTCATCGGCATGATGACTGCCATGAAATCATCCTCAGCCACAGCCTTCATGATAACCGGCGACAACTCGTCCTTGAGCTTCAGCTCGACTTCGCGATCTTCCATGACGGAAAGGACGTCGATCAGGTACTTGGCGTTGAAGCGGGCCGAGATGCCGTTTCCCTCGTACTGCACCTCGATCTCTTCGCGTGCCTCGCCCAGTTCCGGGTTGCTCGACGAGATGATGATCAGCTCGGGATTCACCTCGATCTTGACTCCCTTGAATTTCTCGCTGGAGAGGATTGCCATCCTTTTCAGAGAGTGGAGGAATTTGTCGCGGTTTATCTGCACGTTACGGTCGTTATTCACCGGAATGACTTTGGTGTAGTCCGGGAACTCGCCGTCGATGAGCCTCATAACCACGACCGTGTTCCCTTTTTTGATCACCGCGCTGTTGTCCATGAAGCCGAGCATGATCTCGCCGGATTCCTCTTCGACCATTTTCTTGAGCTCGAAGATACCCTTCTTCGGGAAGATGACGCCTTTGCTCAGTTCGTCGCTGATGTTGCCTGTGATGACCTTTTGCGCTACGGAAAGTCTGTGGCCGTCGGTTGCCACCATCTTGAGGACGCTGTTGCCGTTCTCCTGGAAGGCTTTGATGAAGACGCCGTTCAGGTTGTACTTGGTCTCGTCGTAGCAGATTGCGTAGGAGGTCTTCTCGATCATCTGGCTCAGAATTTCGTTTTTGAAAACGATAAAGCTCTCTTCCTTCACCTTGGGGAAGTAGGGGAACTCTTCTGAGGAGAGACCAACTATGTTGAAGCGCGCCTTGCCGCAGATGATTTCTACCCAGTCGTTTTCCTTAGCCGAGAAGTGGATCTCCTCGTCCGGCATTTCCTTGACGATCTCGTAGAGTTTCTTTGCCGAGACGGTGATCTTTCCTTCCCTGATTACCTTGGTGGGGTAGGAACTCTTCATGCCGACTTCCAGGTCGGTAGCGGTTATGAAGAGAAGATCGTTTTGCACCTCAAGCAAAGCGTTGGAGAGAATAGGCATGGTGTTTCGCTTTTCTACGATTCCCTGGATTCTCTGGAGGGCTTTCATAAAAATGTCTTTGCTGATTCTGAATTCCATGTTTTCTCCCAGTCCCAGTTGTTGCTTCTTATATTATGTTTTTTAGTCTTTTCAGTAGTAGTAAATAGAGGCCTGTTGAAAAGTTGAAAAGTACCGTTACCGCTTGAAACCTGGACTTTTTTTGGCTGGGCAACTCGCTGAGCAACTTGCCGGGTTTGCCGCTTTTATGCACAGGCTTTCTGGTTTGTCCTGGCGGCAGGCAAGTTATGCACAGTTTTCCCTGTTACATGAACAGCCTTTTCTTGATGTCTTCCACAGTCCCTTTGAAGTCCGCATCGGCCGCCATTTGCTTCTCGATCTTCTTCACCGAGTGGATAATGGTCGAGTGATCCTTGCCGCCGAACTTCTCGCCGATCTCGGGATAAGACGCCTTGGTGAGTTCGCGACAGATGTATATGGCGATCTGGCGCGGCACTACCAGCGTCTTGATCCTCTTGTCCGATTTAAGCTCCGAAACCTTGATGCGGAAATGGTCAGCCACGTGCTTCTGGATCATCTCTACAGTAATGTCGCGGGTCTTCTCGACGATGATGTCCTTCATCACCTCGCGCGCCATGCTGAGCGTGATCTCGTTGCCGGTGAGGCTGGCAAACGCCTCCAGACGGATCAGCATACCTTCCAGTTCGCGGATGTTGCTGGTCGCTCCGGCCGCAAGGAAGAGTGCCACGTCGTCTGGCAGGTTCACCTGGTGCAGGTCGGACTTCTTTTTGAGAATCGCTACCTTGGTTTCTATGTCCGGCGGCTGGATGTCTGCGATCAGACCCCATTCGAAGCGGGATCTAAGGCGCTCCTCAAGCCCGGGAATATCTTTGGGGAACTTATCCGAGGTGACCACGATCTGCTTGTGCGACTCGTAAAGCGCGTTGAAGGTGTGGAAGAACTCTTCCTGCGTCGCTTCTTTACCCGCCATGAACTGGATGTCGTCGATGAGCAGAAGGTCCATCTTCCTGAATTTATTGCGGAACTCCTCCATCTTCTTATAACGGAGCGAGTTGATCATCTCGTTCATGAACTTTTCGGACGAGTAATAGCAGATCTTTGCTTTGCTGTTCCTGGCCAGGATCTGGTTCCCGATGGCGTTCACCAGGTGCGTCTTGCCAAGGCCTACGCCGCCGTAGATGAAGAGCGGGTTGTAGTTCGTGGCAGGCTTGTTGGCAACCGCTTGCGAGGCAGCATAGGCAAACTGATTGCTCGCACCGCAGACGAAGGATTCAAAGGTGTACTTGGGATTCAGAGCGGGGATGAAATCCTTCTTGTCCTTTTCCTTATCTTTATCCTTTTCTTTGTCCTTCTCTCTCTCTTTATCCCGGTCCTTCTCTTTGCCGCTCTTCGGTTCCTGTTCCGACCTTGCTTCCCGTGCCGGCTCCGGCTTTGCTTCGCCGATATGGAACTCAATCTGGTAGTCCCTGGAAGTAACAGCGGAGATCGCTTCCTTGATCATGGCAAGGTACTTGTCTGTGACCCACTTCTGAAAGAAGGAACTGGGAACTTCGAGAACTATAGTGTCGTCGGTAGCTCCCAGGAAGATTAGGGGATGGATCCAGGTGTTGTAGGTTTGCTCGGTTAATACTTTTTTAAGGTTGGTCTGGGCTTCTTGCCAAACGTTTTCCATGGAGAGAGGCCTTTTTTTATCTACTTTTTAAACAGCTTTATCAACAAGCGTTGATATTGAATAAGTGTGGTAATTTCAGTGCTTTAGGAAGTTATAAACAGAATAAGCCGATGCTAATTTTATTGCAGCAGAAGACTAGCAGAGCTCCTCTTTTTTTGCAAGGCAAAACTTCCCAAAGGAAAAACACCTTGACATTGACTAGCCATTATGTTTAAGTTCGACACTTGCCTTTAAAAGTTATGCCATAATCACGTTTAAGGAGTTGATAAAGATGAAAAGAACTTTCCAGCCCAGCAATATCTCCAGAAAGAGAACCCACGGTTTTCTCGTACGCATGGCCACCAAAAACGGCAG
>Ga0209317_1000579_pt1 | contig 41683 bp, 35 predicted proteins | sample RifGroB2_FD_183994 | JGI IMG/M metagenome (GOLD analysis project Ga0209317, IMG submission 183994) | Soil microbial communities from Rifle, Colorado, USA - Groundwater B2 (SPAdes) (version 2) | ecosystem: Environmental > Terrestrial > Soil > Unclassified | place: Rifle, Colorado | collected... | reverse complement strand
TTACTCCTGAAGAACTGATGACCCTTCGGGAAAGACTGCACATGTCGAGAACTGTATTTGCAAGATACCTGCGCACCAACGAACGCACATTGGAAAACTGGGAACAAGGTCGCGCCAGCCCCAATGCTCAAGCTGCAATACTGATCCGCTTGGTTGAGCGTTACCCGGACACGGTAGAACGTCTATCCACGATTTGATTTGTCGGGAAATAAGGCCGAAAGAATTTGAACAGACGCGAAGATTCAACGGCGGCTACTAAGAGGGTATCCAAACAACAGAACCTTTTTAACGATGTGCTCGAACCGCTGTTCTACAATACACACTCATACCAAACGCATAGTTCAGGCCGCATGAGCCAAACCGATCTGAAAACCCTGAACATCTTCGTGGACGAGCCGGGCAAGATTGATGTGCGCGCCCTCTCCCGCGAATGGTGATGGAAGCCAAATTACTTTGGAGGCGGTATGACGGAACAGGAGTTGCTGACGTACTTGCGCGAGCATTGTCCACGCGAAAACGATAGCGTTGAGTGGAAAGAGTTCAAACATTTAAAGCACGCCATATCGGGCAAGGCGGGCGAGGATTTGATTTCCTATGTGTCGGCGCTGGCCAACATGGAGGGAGGCCTTCTGGTAATGGGTGTGAATAATCATTTCCAGATCGTGGGCATTCAGGATTTCCACGATTACACACCGGACAATTTGCGGTTGCGGGTGTTGGGTCGTTGCCCGAACCTTGATTCTGAAGGCTTCGGCATCGAAGTCTTTTTCACCGCCGACACGGGGAAAACGGTATGGCTGGTGCGCATTCCCAAACATAAACCCCGCCTGCCCGTGTATGCCCACGACAAGACTTGGCAGCGCATTGCCGATAATCTCATCGATATGCGCCGTGAGCGGCTGGATGCCATCCTGCATGAGCCAGTTGACCTGACGGACTGGTCGGCACAGATCGTTGAAGGCGCCACCTTGGACGACCTTGATCCGGTGGCTTTGCAACTCGCGCGCGAGAAGTTTTCGGAGAAACATCGCAATGTTGCGTTTGCCGCCGACATTGCCGGTTGGGATAGGCGTACTTTTCTGGATAAGGCGAAGATTACGATTGATGGCAAAATTACACGCACTGCATTGTTGCTGCTTGGCAAGCCGGAAACCAGCCATTTTCTGCCAACGCTGCCGCAGATCACCTGGAAATTGGTGGGGGAAGAGCAGGCCTATGAACATTTTGGCCTGCCTTTTTTGTTGACGACTACCCAGGTTTTGCATCGCATCCGCAACATCGGTTACAAGCTGTTTCCGCAGAATCAGTTACTGGCTATCGAGGTCAGCAAATACGACACGCGCGTGATTCTGGAGGCGCTGCACAACTGCATCGCCCATCAGGATTACATGCTGCGTTCGCGCATTCTGGTAACAGAAAAAGTTGATCGCCTGATCTTCGAAAACGCGGGGCGCTTTTTCGATGGCAAGCCGGAAGACTACTTCGCGGGAGAACATACGCCGAAACGCTATCGCAATCCGTGGCTATCACAAGCGATGGTAAATTTGAACATGATTGATACAGTGGGGCATGGCATCCACGCCATGATCCTTGCGCAGCGCAACCGTTACTTTCCGCTGCCGGACTACAGCAAGTCTGAACAGGACAAGGTAGTACTGGAAATTTCCGGCCACGTAATTGACGAGAACTACACCCGGCTACTTCTGGAGCAACGCGATCTGCCGCTCACCACTGTAGTTCTGCTTGACCGGGTGCAGAAAAAACAACCGATTACCGATGATGCGGCTGCCATGTTACGGAAGGCTGGCTTGATCGATGGCAGGAAACCCAATTACTTCGTAGAGGCCCATATTGCCAAAGCGACCGGCGGCAGAAGCGAATACATTCGCAATCGGGCCTTCGACGACGCTCACTATAAAGATATGATCCTGGCCTATCTGAAAAAATATGGATCAGCCAGCAAGCAGGATTTGGCGGGGCTGATTTTAGACAAACTTTCAGACGTATTAGACGAAAAACAAAAGGCGAATAAGCTGCGCAATTTGCTCTATGCCATGTCGAAGCGTGATAAAACTATTGAAAAATCAGACAAAAAGAAAAAAGGGCGATGGGTTTTGGTACTCGATAACAAGAGCGAAATTTAGACAAACCTTAGACAAACCTTTAGACAAACCGCGATGGGGTGGGAAACAAGCAGGAAATGGGGCTGAAGGTATGTCCATGTCATTTAATGGCAAAGACATCACCGCAAGCACCATATTCGACCTGTGGCTCAATTCGCAGCCATCCCTCGCTTTCCCCACGCAAAAGGCCAGCAAGTGATGAACGTCTGCTTATAGGGAGGCAATTGGCATAAGCGACGGACAGCAGTGTGTCGTTTGCCGAATTTGGTGAAGTTCCGCCTTCACGCAGCCTGTATTTCACAATCAATGAGTTCATCTGCCGGCAGGTATTGCGATCCAGGCCTCATGCCAGGCGCGCATCGAGCGACTTCCATCCCTGATGGTCGGAGCGCAGCGCATCGACATCGCCGTTGTTGATGAAAGTCACGGCGGCGCTCAGTTCCTGATCGCGTAGCGGCTCCTGGGCAAGCTGCAGCTTTTGCATGACTGGAATGCCGGCTTCAGAGGCATCGTTGCTGCGGTTGCTCCGTTGCATCAGCCGTTCCTTCAGCACATCCTCGTCGGCTTGCACGCTCGCGATGACGAAGGGGGTGCCCATTTCGTTGGCAAGCGCGCGGAAATGCTCGCGTTCGGCATGGCGCAGGAACGCGGCATCGATGATGACGGGAAATCCTGCTTCGATCAGGCCGCGCGCCAGCTCGTGCAGGCGCGCGTAGGTGCGGCGCGTGGCTTCCTCGCTGTAGATTCCACCGCCGGTTTGCGAGCGGCTGTCCGCCAGCGCAGCCAGGCCGAACAGCCGCTTGCGCTCGACATCCGAGCGGATGCGGATCGCGCCGAGGCGCTCCAGCGCGAGCTGCGCGAAGGTGCTCTTGCCGCAGCCGGGCAACCCGTGCGTGATGATCAGCGCGGGGCGGCGGCGCGTCAGGCAGTCGCGGGCGAGATCGAAATAGCTGCGGCAGGCTTTCAATTCATGCGGCGCCTGCGCCGGGTCTTCCTGATCGGCGCGGATTGCGGCGACCTTGGCGCGCACCATCGCGCGGTAGGCCAGATAGAAGCGCAATACGCTTACGCCGGAATAATCACCGCTGTTTTGCAGATAGGCGTTGAGGAAACGCCAGGCCAGTTGCGGCTGGCCGCGCTGCATGAGGTCCATCACCGTGAACGCGATTTCGCTGATCGTATCGATCCAGCGCAGCGTCGCGCTGAACTCGATGCCGTCGAAAGGCACGGGTGTGTCGTCCAGCAGCACGATGTTGCCGAGATGCAAATCGCCGTGGCATTCGCGCACGCAGCCGGAAGCCTTGCGCTGCCGGAACAGCGGCTCGCAGGCGGCGAATTCGAGCGCGCTGGCCTCGCGCACTTGCTCCAGCATTTTCAGGTCTGCGGGTGTTCCGAGCAGCGGCGCGAGCTGCGCGAAATTTTCCAGCACCGCATTCTGGATCGCGGCCGGCGAGCCGAACGCCGAACCTGCCGCGGCGGGCGGCAGCGCGGCGTGGAATTCGGCAATCGTGGCGGCCAGTTGGTCGATATGCGCCGCAGTGATGTGGCCGTCTGCCAGCAGGCGATCCATCATCGCGGAGCGCGGAAAACGGCGCATGTGCACCGCATACTCGATGGCGGGCTCGCCGCCCGGCTCCGGATGTTCCGGGCTGCCGCCGATCGCGACGACATCGATGTAAATGTCTGGAGCGAGGCGGCGGTTGAGGCGAAGTTCCTCGGTGCAATAGAAATGGCGCTTCTTCAGCGTGGAGAAATCGAGGAAGCCGAGGTCGAGCGTTTTCTTGATCTTGTAGGCATCGCACCCGGTCAGCAGCACCCAGGAGATATGCGTTTCTTCTATTCTTGATCGTTGCGGAAAATAGCCGCACAGCGCCTCCACCAGTTTGCGCTGGCGCAGCAGTTCCAGCGAATTGGCGGCATGCGCGGTCATTGGTGCAGAAATTCCTTCAGCGCCTGTTCGAAGATAGCGCCGCTGACGAAGGTCGCATCGTTGTGTCCGCCGCGCAGCGGGACCAATTTTTTTGGTTCAGGCGCTATCGCGAGCAGTTCCTGGGCGTGGCGGTACGGAATGATTTCATCCTCGGTGCTGTGCAGGATGAGCAGCGGGGAATGCACCCTGGCAAGCGCCGCCCTGGTGTCATAGCGGTAACGGGCGATCAGCCCGGTGGGCAGAAATGGGTACAACGTCTTCGCCATGTCGCGGACGGACGTGAAGGCGGCGTAGATCACCAGTGCGCGCGGCGGGTGGCGTTCCGCGAGCCAGGCGGCGATGGAACCGCCCAGCGATTCCCCGAATAGCACGATATGCTCAGCGGGAATGCGCCGCTCTTGAGTCAGGTAATTCCATGCGGCCAGCGCGTCGCGATAAGTGCCTTCCTCGCTGGGCTTCCCCGTGCTGCGGCCATAACCGCGGTAATCGAAGATGAGCACGCCGAATCCAAGGGAATGGAATGTGCGGATGATGTCGACGCGGTGGCCGATGTTGCCGCCGTTCCCATGGAGGTACAGCAATGTCCCCCTGCCGGCGGGGGAGGGAACGAACCAGCCGTCCAGCGTTTCGCCATCCCCGGTCCGGATTTTCAGCGATTCGAACGGCAGGCCCGCATCCTGCGGGGAGGTATCGACCTCGCGGGAAGGCAAATCGGGAAAGTAGATATAGTTTTCCTGAAATACGTAAAGGTACAGCGATAGTCCCGCATAGACCGCCAGTCCCATTACAATTACTCTCGATAACACATGCATCGGGTCCACCATGTCGTCTCCGAGCGGCTCATAATGTACATCTTAGCACCCCTTTGATAAGGGATAGGGCGCAGGCTGGCGAGATTTTTGCCGGGCGGCATAAATGGGGGCACAATCAAACCGGTTTTTACGAAGAGGGAGGTTGACGCATGGCTGCCACTGCCCGCTGGGAACATTTCCCCCATCAAGCGGATGTCGGCGTGCGCGGCCTGGGCGCGACGCTCGAGCAGGCTTTCGAGCAGGCCGCGCTGGCGCTGACTGCGGTGATCACCGATCCGGCGGATGTGGCGGCAAAGGAGATGCTGCAACTGTCCTGCATCGCGCCCGATCCCGAGTTGCTGCTGGTGGACTGGCTTAACGTGTTGATCTACGAGATGGTCACGCGCAACATGTTGTTCAGCCGTTTTGAGGTACATATGGAAGATGGCCGTCTCACTGCGAAAGTGTGGGGTGAAGCGCTGGACGTGGCACGCCATCACCCGGCGGTCGAAATCAAGGGCGCGACCTATACCGAACTCAAGGTGGCACAGCAAGCGGGCGGCGGCTGGCTCGCGCAGTGTGTCGTGGACGTGTAGCGGTAATTGAAAATACGGTAGGGTGGATAAGCGAAGCGCATCCACGGAGAGAATGGTGGATGCGCTTCGCTTATCCACCCTACAAGGCCACCCCCACCCTATCCCTCCCCCTTGCAGGGGGAGGGATAGGGTGGGGGTAGAATCTGTCAACCAGCCTGCAGGCATTCAATAACTTTGCAAAGGATGCTCCATGGACCCCGCACTGTTCGAACGCAAATCCGAATTCGAGTGGCATATCAAGCCGTTCGGCAAAATGCATGTGCCGGGCGTGATTTTCGCCAGCGAGGGACTGCTGCGCGAGATGGACGCCAAGGTGTATGAGCAGGTCACCAATGTCGCGATGCTGCCGGGCATCGTCGAGGCCTCCTGGGCGATGCCGGACGCCCACTGGGGCTACGGCTTTCCGATCGGCGGCGTGGCGGCGTTCGACGCCGACGCGGGCGGCGTGGTGTCGGCGATCTGGGTGGGCTTCGACATCTCCTGCGGCGTGCGCACGCTGCTGACCGGCCTGCATAGCGAAGACATCGATAGGGTAAAAGAGCGCCTCGCGGAGGCGCTGTATCGCGCGATTCCCGCGGGCATGGGCAGCACCGGCGCGATCCGGCTGGATGCCGTGGAGATGGACGCGATGCTGAAGGGCGGCGCGCGCTGGGCGGTGGAGCGCGGCTTCGGCACCGAGGCCGACCTCGCGCGCATCGAGGAGGGCGGCTGCATGAAGGGCGCCGATCCTGCGCAGGTTTCCGATCAGGCCAAGAAGCGCCAGCGCGACGAGATGGGCACGCTCGGCTCCGGCAACCATTACCTCGAAATCCAGCAGGTGACCGATGTGTATGCGCCAGAAATCGCTGCGGCATTCGGCGTAAAGGCGGGCGATATCGTGGTCAGCATCCATTGCGGTTCGCGCGGGCTCGGCCACCAGATCGGCACCGAATTCCTGAAGCGCATGGTGATCGCCGCTCCCGGCTACGGCATCGAGCTGCCCGACCGCGAGCTGGCCTGCGCGCCGATCGCTTCGCCGCTTGGGCGGGATTATCTCGGTGCGATGCGCGCGGCGATCAATTGCGCGCTGGCCAACCGCCAGATACTCACCCATCTCACGCGCCAGGTGTTTTCGCAAGTGCTGCCGCAGGCACGCCTGCCGCTGCTGTATGACGTGTCGCACAACACCTGCAAGGTGGAAGAACACAAGGTGGACGGGCGGCTGAAAAAACTTTACGTGCATCGCAAGGGCGCGACGCGCGCCTTCGGACCCGGGCATCCCGACCTGCCTCACGAGTTGAAAAATGCCGGCCAGCCGGTGCTGATCGGCGGCAGCATGGGGACTTCTTCGTATATTCTGGCCGGCACGGAAGCAGGCATGGGGCGCGCCTTCGGCTCCGCCTGCCATGGCGCGGGGCGCGCGATGAGCCGCCACCAGGCGCTGCGCAACTGGAACGGCCGGCATGTGGTGGACGATCTCGCCGGGCACGGGATATTGATACGTAGCCCCTCGATGCGCGGGGTTGCCGAAGAAGCGCCGGGCGCGTACAAGGATGTCGGCGCAGTGGTCGACGCGGCCGACCAGGCCGGTCTGGCGCGCAAGGTCGCGCGGGTAGTGCCTTTGATTTGCATCAAGGGTTGAGAAGCTGTCCGCTTCCCCCTGACTCCGGTGCAAATTGCAGCATCATTATCGGCATCATCGCAACCGGCAGCGATTCCCTCTACCGCGAATGCGGGAATCAGATCAGAACCACAGCCTTGGCAGGTAGCCAATTATTCAAGAAAATCAACCCAGACCGATAAGCCAGCGACCGATCTTTGCGCAAGGCGGATCACTTGTTCCGCCTGCGTTCCGGCGGCACCAGCAGCCATGCGATCGCCACCAGCATCCCGAATATCGTGTAGGTAACCGCAAACACCCATGGCTCGAAATCGAAGAACAGCAGCCGATGCAGCCAGTACTGGACGAAAGAGCCGGAATAGGCCCCGCTATCCGCCGCCACTCTCACCCGATTCTCCCACTCTGTAAGCGGGCAGACCCACCCCAGCCATGACTCCACGATCACGATGCCGATGGCCAGCAAGTGAGCCGAGCGGAACCACATATTCCTGATCCAGTTCCAGCGCAGAAACTTCCCGATCACGACGGCAGCCAGCCCGAGAACGACGAACGCGACAAACAGCGCATGGGTGACAAGAATGAGATCAGCCAGGAGCAGGTACATATTTGTTCTATCTCTTGCAATACAGGTATTGCGCAGTGTGACGGGTTTTTGCGGCGAGATCGCCGGACAGGTAATGTGATGCTGGCCCGGTTAGTTGCGCTCGTGGCGTGAACCGGAGAAGGCTGACAAATTCGGTTGCTGAAAACAACTCGACCCTGTTTGATTACGAATCACGCTAACCGTCGGCAGGCCCGGGCAAGTCTTCGAAGTAAAGCGCCAGCGCTTCTTCCAGATTTGCAAGAGCTTCCTGTTCGCTCGCACCGCGACAAGCCAGCCCGAGGTCTGGGCATCGCGCGACGAAAACACCATCTTCCTTGACGACTACATAGTTCGAGTTTCGCTTGCGTTTATTGGTTTTCATGGCGACAAGTGCGTTACAGCGTTTCTAACGAATAAGGAGTCTGGGAAAGCGGCCCAAGGGGCATCGATTTTCAATCTTTTTGTTTATAGAACTCGCTGGGCCGGGTATCCGTCGAGTACCCGGGGATTCTACGGAATGAACCAGAACGCGGCAAGCAGACAGCCGGGCTTCCGGCAAACAATTGGGAGATACAACGGTTTGAAATTCCAACAAAAGCATCTGCATCAATCAAACCGCAAGCGCTGATCGCCGCATGTTTCACGAATTCTGGTAGTCTGTCGCCATGCTCCGTGGGTGAGGAGGTGAACCTTGGATACACCGAATCGGAATGGTTGCCAGCCTCAAACAGGCGACGCCCTGCTGATCGTAGACGTGCAGAACGACTTCCTGCCCGGCGGCAGCCTCGCGGTGCCGCGCGGCGACGAGGTGGCGCCGGTGCTGAACCGCTACCTGCAAATCTTCACGGCGCAAAACCTGCCGGTGTATGCGACGCGCGACTGGCATCCCGAGCGGCATTGTTCGTTCAAGGCGCAGGGCGGTATCTGGCCGCCGCATTGCGTGGCAGGAACGTGCGGCGCGGAGTTCGCGGCGGCGCTGCAACTGCCGCCTTCCGCCACGATCGTCTCCAAGGCGACCACCGCGGAACAGGACGCCTACTCCGGCTTCCAGGGCGCCGACCTCGATCAGCAATTACACGCCGCCAACATCCAGCGGCTGTTCGTCGGCGGGCTCGCCACCGACTATTGCGTACTCAACACCGTGCGCGATGCGCTGCGTCTCGGTTATCGGGTGTTGCTGCTGGCTGATGCGATCCGTGCGGTGGATGTCCAGCCCGGCGACGGCCAGCGCGCCGAACAGGAAATGCTCGGCCTCGGCGCGCGGCACATCACCGTGGAGGATATTACTGCATGAACCCCCCATTGAACTCTACGGGAAATCTTACGAACAGCGCGCTGCTCACTGACCTCTATCAGCTCACCATGCTGCAGGGCTATCACGACTCCGGGATGGAGGAAACCGCCGTGTTCGAGTTCTTCGTGCGCAAGCTGTGCCCCGGTCGCGGCTTCCTGATGGCGGCGGGATTGGAGCAATCATTGGAGTTTCTGGAGGGACTGCATTTCTCATCGGAAGAACTGGCGTGGCTCGCATCGACCGGCCGCTTCAACAACGGATTCCTGGCGCAGATCGAAAGGTTGCGCTTCACCGGCGATGTGCATGCGATGCCGGAAGGCACGGTGTTCTTCCCGAACGAACCGATCCTGCGCGTGACCGCGCCGATCGCGCAGGCGCAACTGGTCGAAACGCGCCTGATCAACCTGCTGCATTTTCAGACGCTGATCGCCTCCAAGGCGGCGCGCATCGCGCTGATGGCGCCTGACAAGCTGCTGGTGGATTTCGGCCTGCGCCGCGCGCACGGTGCGGAAGCCGGGCTGCTCGCGGCGCGCGCCAGCTACCTCGCCGGCTTCACCGGCACGTCGAACGTGCTCGCGGGCATGCGGTTCGGCATCCCGCTGTTCGGCACCATGGCGCATTCTTTCGTGCAGGCGCACGACAATGAGACGCTGGCCTTCGAACATTTCGCCCATGCGCAACCGGACAACGTCGTGCTGCTGATCGACACCTACGATACCGAGGCGGCGGCGCAAAAGGTGGTTGAGCTCGCGCCGCAACTGAAGCAACAAGGCGTCCGCATCAAGGGCGTGCGCATCGATTCCGGCAATCTCGCCGACCACGCGCGCCGGGTGCGGCAGATCCTCGACGAGGGCGGGCTCGATCAGGTCACGATCTTCGCCAGCGGCGACCTCGACGAATATGTGCTGCGCGACATGCTCGCCACAGGCGCGCCGGTGGACGGCTTCGGCATCGGCACGCGCATGGACACGTCGAGCGACATGCCCTATCTCGACTGCGCGTACAAGCTGCAGGAATATGCCGGCAAGGCGCGGCGCAAGCGCTCCGAAGGCAAACAGACCTGGCCGGGGCGCAAGCAGGTGTACCGCAATTACGATGCTGCTGGCCGTATGGCTTCGGATGTGGTGACCATCGAAGGAGATGCGCAGCCGGGCGAGCCGCTGCTGAAGCAAGTGATGCGCGGCGGGCGGCGCCTTGCCATCACAACGCTGAAAGACAGCCGCAGCTATGCGGCAGCCAATCTCGAGCGCCTGCCGGAACCGCTGCGCCGCCTGCAGGAGTCTTGCGCATATCCGGTGGAGATCGCCACTGCGCTGCATCAGCTCGCGGAGCAGGTTGACTCAAGCGTTGGCAGCCGCCATGTGCCGCAATAACTCTGACTCCGGCGATTTCGGTATACGGAAGCCGCTGCGCTACTCGTAGCGCAGAAATTCCTCCGCCAGTGCATCGGCGCCGGCACGCTCGATCAGTTCTTCGATTTCCGGCATCAGCAGGTCGGCCTCATCCTCTTCCAGCACACCGTCGCCGACCAGGCGCGCGGGCAGACCGTTGGCCAGCGCTTCCCTGATCGTTGCGAGGGTGGGCGGATTTTCCCGGTTCTCGTCGTTCACGACTTCCTCTATCGCCCGCGAGAGCGGTTCGCTGGCGAACACCGACACGAAGTCGATGGCCGCTGCCGATTCTCCGAATCCGTCGATCAGCGCGTCCAGTTCGTCGACGAGCGATTCGCCCGTGTCGAAGCGGTGCAGGTGTTCGTCTTCGCTGATTTCGGCAGGCAGTTCATGCTCGATGAATGAGCGCACTGCGGCAAGCGTTACCGGCTCGTCGGAGTCCAGTTGGTTGACGATGGCTTCGATGAGGCCGGACAGTTCCGGGCTGGTGCGGCTGGCGATGTCAATCGGATTGCGGATCATGGTCTATTCTCCTGTGGTTGCTGGTTGGGTTCATCGTGGCATGCCACGTTTGCGCGCTTCGATGCGCTTCAAAAACACGCCCATCACTTCGCGGTACAGCGCGTCCCTGAGCACGCTGTCCTCGTTGCCCGCATCGACGTTTGGATTATCGTTGATCTCGATCACATACAGGCGCCTGCCGACCTGCTTGATGTCCACGCCGTAGAAGCCGTCGCCGATCAGGTTGGCCGCGCGCAGCGCGGTCTTCACCACGCGGTCCGGCGCCTCGCCGACGGACAGCGCCTCCGTTTTGCCCTCGACGAAATCATGTCTCTCGTCGCCGTGCCGGATGATCTGCCAGTGGCCGGGCACCATGAAATATTTCGCGACGAACAGCGGCCGCCGGTCGAGGATGCCGACGCGCCAGTCGAACTCGGTGGGCAGGTATTCCTGCGCGACGATCAGCTCTGACTTGTCGAGCAGGCCGTTCACCCTGGCGGGCAGCTCTTCTTCCGTCTCCACCTTCACCACGCCGAGCGAGAACGAGCTGTCCGGCTGCTTCAGCACGCAGGGCAGGCCGAGTTCGGGGATGATCCGGTGCACGTTGTCGCGGTGCACCAGCAGCGTTTTCGGCGCGGGGATGCGGTGCCGCGCGAGGATCTCGGCGAGATAGACCTTGTTGTTGCATTTCAGGATGGAATCCGGGTCGTCGATTACCACCAGCCCCTCGGCGGCCGCGCGCCGCGAGAAGCGGAAGGTGTAGTGGTTGGCGAAGGTGGTGTCGCGGATGAACAGCGCGTCGAACTCGGCCAGCCTGCCGTAGTCCGCTTTGGTGATGAATTCCACATGCATGCCGAGCGTCTGCGCCGCCTTCTCGAACTTCTGCAACGCCTTCGCGTTGGAGGCCGGCTCCGGATTGGCGGGATCGTGCAGGATCGCGAGGTTGTAGTGCGGTGCGGCGCGCCTTGCCGTGTGCCGCCTGCGCCCCGTGAAATATTCCGTGGTGGCCTGGATCGCGAATTCCTGGTGCGGCGGCGGGATGTCGCTGGCGGCGATCGGGCGCACGCTGCGGATGTGCCAGTGCTGGCCGCGCCGCTCGAATTCGGCGCGCAGCAGCGGCGCATGCAGCAGGTTGAAAAGCTGGCGGCTGAGCTGTTCGTGGCGGCTCGCCGCGCTGCGGCCGAAGTAGATGCTGAGCTCGAAGGCGTCCGACTTGATGGTCTTCAGCGATTTCTGGATCAGCTCGTCCAGCCCCTCGGTCAGCAGCCGCACCATGTTCTGCGATTGCAGGTCTTCGATGGCGCTGGTGCGCGGCAGCGGCTTGTGACCGCGCGCCTCGGCGAGCAGCGACACGTAGTAGCCGAGCGTCTGGTAGCGGTAGCTCCTGCACAGGTTGAACACGCGCGCCGCGCGATCGCCGCCATAGGCCGGATCGCTCAGGTAGGCGCGCGCCGGCACGACGCTCACGCCGGGAATATTCAGCGGCCAGTCGCGCGGATTGTTGACCACGATGAGGTTGCTCATGGCGCGTCCTTTCGTTGCTGCCATTGCCTGGCGTTTTCGATAAACCAGAAAAACGCAGACAAGAGGTTCGTAGGTGCGAATTCATTCGCACATAACATGATATTCGTGCGAATAAATTCGCACAGGTTCAACGCGAACGCTTGCGTACCGTCTTGGCGCGCTCCGATACCTGGCAGGCGCGGCGGTAGGCCAGCAGGGTTTTCTGCGCATGGCCGAGCACGCTGCCGCGCGGGTAGTTGCCCGCCTCGTTGGCGCTGCCTGCGGGCAGGCCGGTGAGCAGCGCGATGCCTTCGCTGACATGCGCGGCGGTGTAGATGTGGAACAGGCCTTGCGTGACGGCGTCGGCGATCTTGCGCTCCAGCATCAGGTGGCGGCGGTTGCGGCCCGGGATCAGCACGCCCTGCTTGCCGTCCAGTCCGAGTTTTTCGCAGACCTTGAAATAGCCCTCGATCTTTTCGTTGACACCGCCGACCGGCAATACGTCACCGTGCTGGTTGAGCGCGCCGGTCACCGCGATGCCCTGTTTGAGCGGCAGGCCGGACAAGGACGAGAGCAGCGCATACAGTTCGGCGCAGGACGCCGAGTCGCCCTCCACGCCGCTGTATTCCTGCTCGAACACGATGGAGGCGTTGAGCGCGAGCGGCGTGTTGGCGGCGAACAGCGCGGCCAGGTAGTTGTGCAGGATCAGCACGCCCTTGTCGTGGATCGGCCCGGACATCTCCACTTCGCGCTCGATGTTGAGCAGGCCGTCGTCGCCGGCATGGCTGCGCGCCGTGACGCGCACCGGGAAGCCGAAGCGGTAGTCGCCGAGATCGATCTGGGTCAGGCCGTTGAGCTGGCCGGTCCGCTCGCCGTGTACCGCGATCAGCAGGTCGCCGTCGGCGATGGCTTCGTGCATGCGCTGGTCGGGATAGTCGTGGCGCAGCACGCGCGCGGCCAGCGCGCCTTCCACATCCTCCGCTTCAACAATTGGCGCTTCGGCCAGCTTGGCGCGCCGCGCGCCGCACAGCGCGGCGCTCTCCATCACCAGCGCCTCGGTGCGCGCAAAGATCGCGCTCTGGCGCGCCTGGTCGTCCGCGTCGCGGTGTCCTTGCTCGAGCAGGCGCGCCACGGCGGCGGCGGAGAAATGCGGCAGCCCCAGCTTGCGGCAAGTGTGCGCGACGAAGATCGCCGAGTCGCGGCGCGTGTCGGCGCTGGCCGAAAAACTTTCGGCGAAATCCACCTTGACGCGGAAGCTGCGCGCGAACTCAGGGTCGCCCTCCTGCAATTCGTAATACAGTTCGCGCGAGCCGATCAGCACGATCTTGACATCGACGTCCACTGCCTCGGGTTCGAGCGAGACCGCCGCGACAGGCGTGTAGGTCATGCCCGGCTCCTCGATCTGCAACCTGCCGCTGCGCAGCACGCGGCGCAGCTTTTCCCACACCAGGCCGTCGGCCAGCAGGTCGCGCAGGTGCAGCAGCAGGAAGCCGCCATGCGCCTTGTGCAGGCTGCCGGCGCGGATGCGCGAGAAATCGGTCATCAGCACGTCGTTCTCGGACTGGTATTCGATGCTGCCGAACAGCGCGCGGAACAGCGGGTTGTCCTCGACGATCACCGGCGCGCCTTCCAGGCCGCCGTTATCCACCACCAGGTTGACGCGGTAGCGCGACAGCACTTTGCCTAACACTTCCTTACGAATGTCTTCATCGGTATCGGAAACCTTGAACAGTTCCAGGTTGTCGAGCACGTCGTGCATGACGCTGTCCAGATAGGCGCCGAGCTTGACGGAATCCTTGATCTGCTTCTTCAGGCCGACGCGGATTTCCTGCAATTCGCGCTCCAGCAGCGGCTTCACTATCTGGCGGCGCAATGCCGCCAACGCCTCGTTCATCACCCGTTCCATCGGTCGCATCTTCTCGAGATAGCGGCTGATCTCGGCGCGCAGTTCCTGCTCGGCCTGCGCGATTTCGGTGCGGCGTTCCTTCGGCAGCGCGAGTACTTCGTCCTCGGTCAGCGCGTGGCCTTTCTTGCCGCGCAAGGTGAACAGCAGGTGCCCGGATTCGCGGTGCATGGTGAAGTTGCGCGCTTCGGCAAAGACCTCAAGTTCGGTGTAGGCCTTGGCTTCTTCCTCCTTGTAGGATTTTTCGATGCGCCCGCTTTCTGCCTTGAAGTCCTGTCCGTCCAGATGCTGAGGGATTTCCACCTGCAGCGATTTCATCAGTTGCGTCATGTGCTGGCGCAGCAGGCGTCCCTGCCCGGCGGGCAGGCGCAGCGCGCGCGGGCGTTCCGGCGTATCGAAGTTGTGCAGGTAGCACAAATCGGGCGGCGTCGCCCGTTTCGCCGCTGCCGCCTGCATCGCCAGCTTCAGTAGCGAAGAACGTCCGCTGCCGACCTCGCCGAGTACGAACAGGTTGTAATCCGGCTGATCCATGCCGAGGCCGAAGTGGGTGGCCTTTTCCGCGCGCTCCTGCCCGATCCAAGGCAGCGCGAATTCCAGCAATTCCGAGGTATCGGCGAACCCGAGCGTATCGGGATCGACAGTGAGGCGCAGTTCGGCGGGTGTCAGGTTGGAAATCGGCATAAGGTCGTTTGCGGCTTGCGTATTGGGCAATCTCGTTTAATCGTGATTAAACGCCTTATGCCGTGTCATGGCAACCGGCTTGTGCAGCCGGCAGGATGATAAGTAATACACCCTGTTTGTTTCATCGTATGGGCATTGACTCCGGCCAGCAAGTTTCGGCAAGCGGCCTGTGCCTCGGCGCGGGTTGACGCCCCATTCCCTTCCGGTTAGGGTGCGCAACATTATTTTTGCGCCAGGCACAACAATGAAATACCTTAAAGCCGAATTCCCGATCTCCCTCGCCCTGATCGTTCTTGGACTGGGCTTCACCCTCGAGCACAGCGCCGTGGAGCACGGCGGCGCAATGCTGTGGGGGCTGCTGCTGGTGATCCTCGCCGCGATCATCGGCGTTGCATTCCGCATCGCCCATCATGCCGAGGTATTGGCGATGCGCTTCGGCGAGCCCTACGGTACATTGATCCTCACGCTTGCCGCCGTGTCCGTGGAGGTGGTGATCCTGGTCGTGCTGTTGCAGGGCGCGCCCAACCCGACGCTGGCGCGCGACACGGTGTTCGCCGCCGTGATGTTCGACATCAACGGTATCCTCGGCATCGCGGCCATTGTCGGTGGACTGAAGCACGGCAGCACCAAATACAACGTGGATTCGGCTAACTCATTCATCGCCATGCTGCTGGTCGCCATCGGCATTGGCATGTTTATTCCGGATTTCGTGCCGGAGGCTAAATGGCAGATTTACTCGGTCTTTTCCATCGTCATCATGGCGGTCATGTACATGGGTTTCCTGCGCCTGCAAACGGTAGAGCACCGCAACTTTTTTGAATACAGCTCCGGCTCTGAAGAAGAGGCGCACGATCTCGCGCACAGCCCGAATGCGCTGCATGTCGCGATCATGCTCGGCGCAATTGTGCTGGTCGGCGTGCTTTCGGAAGTGTTGTCGGTGCTGCTGGATGCCGGCTTGTCCGGCAGCAGTTTGCCGAAGTCGATCCCGGCGGTGCTGGTGGCGCTGATTTCGGCCAGCCCGGAGATTCTCACCGCGCTCCGGGCGGCGCAGAACAACCGCATGCAGACCACCGTCAACATCGCGCTGGGCGCTTCGCTCGCCACCGTGCTGCTCACGCTGCCGGTGATCGAGACCATCGCGCTGTTCACCGGCGAGCGCATCGAAATGGCGCTGACGCCGGTTCAGGCGGGCATGCTGCTGCTGACCTTTCTCGCCGTGATGAACAACCTGCACGATGGCGAGACCAACGCGATAGAAGGCATCAGCCACTTTGCGCTGTTCGCCGCGTTCATCGCGCTGGTGATGATGGGGCTGGTCTGATGACTACGCTGGAAACCTGGGAGCTGCTCAGTTATGTCGTGACCGTCATCGGCCTACCGCTGGCAATCGCGGTGTTCATCTTCGAACAGCGCAAGGAGCGCAACAACGAGGAGGAGGAAGTCTACCAACTGCTCTCCGACAACTACCAGGAATTCCTCAAGATCGCGCTGGAGCATCCCGACCTGCGCCTGTTCGCCAACGAGGAAACGCCCGCCCTCTCCGTCGAACAGCACGAGCGCATGTTCATCATCTTCAGCATGCTGATCTCGTTGTTCGAGCGCGCCTACCTGCTGCTCTATGAAGACGGCATGACGGAAAAACAGTCAAGACGCTGGCGCTCCTGGGAGGACTACATGGGGGAGTGGTGCAACCGCGCCGATTTCCGCACCGCACTGCCCGCCTTGCTGCGCGGCGAAGACCCCGAGTTCGCGGATTACATACAAAAACTTGCCGCCAGCGGGCGGAATGCGTAGCCTGTATCCGCTATGACGCCGGTCGGCGAAATCATGGTATTGCAGCGGCTGCGGGATGCGCGGCAGCATCCATGCCAGGGTCGCCAGCGCCACGGCGAGCAGTCACAGGCCGATAGCCTTCTGTCAGGTGGAAGCGGCATCGACGAGTCTTCGATAGACAGCGGCATCGCCTGCGGAGAAGCAGCAGAAAATCACCCCGCGAATCGAGTCGAACTTCTTCAGCGACGATCTGACGGTTTCAACCGCGATTCGGGCGGCCGGTTCCACCGGATAGCCGTAGGCGCCGGCGCTGATGCACGGGAACGCAATGTTTTGTACACCGTGATCGGCGGCAATTCGCAGCGAGTTGCGGTAGCAGGAAGCCAGCAGCTCCGGCTCGCCGTGCGCACCGTCGCGCCACACCGGGCCGACCGTATGGATCACGAATTTCGCCGGCAGGCGATAGCCTTTGGTGAGCTTCGCTTCACCTGTCTTGCAGCCGCCCAGCAGGCGGCATTCCTGCAGCAGCTCCGGGCCGGCGGCGCGGTGGATCGCCCCGTCTACGCCCCCGCCGCCGAGCAGCGAGGAGTTGGCGGCATTGACGATCGCATCGACATGAAGCGTGGTGATGTCGCCTTGTACGACGCGCAGTGCGGATGGCATGGGAGCCTCCTGAGAAATTCTTATCGTTCCCATGCTCCGCGTGGGAACGATGAAAAATGCAATCCATTTGAACAAGCTGCTACGCTCCGGATTAAACGCCATATCCTGCGGCATCACAAGCAGCATCCGAATCCTGGCAGCCTGTTATAGTGAACGCCTCAACGCTCTATTTGGTGCAGACATGGCAGTCGAAACCGAACTCAAATTGCGCATTGCCCCGGAGCAGCTTGCCAGGCTGAAACGGCATCCGCTGCTCAGGGAGCACCAGGTTGCGCGCGCCGTCACATGCCGCATGCACAACATCTATTACGACACGCCGAAACTCGAACTGCACAAAGCGGAAATGGCGCTGCGCCTGCGCCGTGCCGGACGGCAATGGCTGCAAACCCTGAAGGGCGGCGGTTCGGTGCAGGCCGGGATGCACCGACGCAACGAATGGGAAGTGCCGGTGAGCCGCGCGGCGCTGGATTTTTCCTCGCCGCAAACGGTGGACTGGGATGCGCATTTGCCGTTGCGGCTGCGCAAGAAATTGCAGCCGGTGTTCGTCACCGACTTTTCACGCACCAGCCGTATGCTGGATTGGCAGGGTGCGCAAATCGAGTTGTGTATGGATCACGGCGAGGCGCATACCGAGCAGCGCAGTACGCCGATCTGCGAGCTGGAGCTGGAACTGAAATCCGGTGAGCCGGGGCGGTTGCTCGAGCTGGCGTTGGCGCTGCTGGAAATCGTGCCATTCGAGCTGGAGTCAGTCAGCAAGGCAGAGCAGGGTTACCGGCTGTTGACGGGTTACGCCGATAGCCCGGTGAAGAGTGTCGCGCCGGGTCTCGCCAGAACTGCCACGCTGGCTGAAGCGCTGCAAACGCTGATCTGGTCATGCCTGCTGCATTTGCAGAGCAACTTGCGCGGGGCAATGAGCAGCGACGATGCGGAATACCTTCACCAGATGCGCGTGGCTTTGCGGCGTTTGCGCGTGGTGTTGCGCATGGCTGAAAAATTCCATTCCGATGAATCGTTGAGCGCATTGAGCGGGGACGTTGCAGCATTGTGTGTTGCACTGGGGCGCATCCGCGAATGGGATGTGTTCATCGTCGAGACGATGCAGCCGATGTGCGCGCGGATGGCCGGCCATGCCGGTTTACAGGCGCTGCTGGCGATCAGCGAGCGGCAACGCGCGGCCTGTTATGCCGGGTTGCGCGGTGAGGGGCAGGCACGCGAATTGCAGCGGTTGATCCTGCGTTTTGCCATCTGGATGAATGGCGCATATTGGCAACAGCAAGGCGAGGCTGTCCCGTTGGCTCACGATTTTGCCACCCGCCGTTTGCGCAAGCTGGCCAAACGGTTCGCCCAAGCCGGGCGGCAAGTAGATACCCTCGATGACAAGCGGCTGCATGCGCTGCGCATTCTTGCCAAGAAGCTGAGATACAGCGCGGAATTTTTTGCCGCGTTGTACGACAGAAAAAAAGCCGGGCCATTTCTTGCCGCGTTGAGCGAGGTGCAAGAGGTGCTTGGGCAGATCAATGATGTGGCGGTGGCGCACCGCCTGCTGGACGAACTGGCGGCGATGCCGGAATTGGCAGTGCATGGGGAGGCGGTTACCCTGGCCAAGGGCTGGATCGCGCACGGCCTGTCGCGCCAGATTGCCGCATTGCGCAAGGCTATCCGGCGTTTCGCCAGGCAGTCTGAATTCTGGGATATGGCATGACGAACCTTGCAGCCCAACGATTAATCTTCAAGGTCAGGGCGAATGGTTATTTATGCGGCGGCCTGTATGTCGCTGTGTTTGGCAGGAAACAAAAAAGCCCGGCACTCGCGCGCCGGGCTTTTTTACCAACTCAGGGACCGGTTAAGGAGCCTGGATGTTGGAAGCTTGCTTGCCTTTAGGACCCTGAACTACGTCGAAGGTGACCTTTTGGCCTTCTTTGAGCGATTTGAAACCACTCATGTTGATTGCGGAAAAGTGCGCGAACAAATCTTCGCTGCCGTCATCGGGAGTAATGAAACCAAAACCCTTTGCGTCGTTGAACCATTTAACTGTACCAGTTGCCATGTGTTTACTTCCTTACTAAAAAAACGGGGGAGTTCCCCGCGAAACTGTTTGAGTCATAAGATCGCACACGGCAAAACCAGTACTGCAGATACTTTGAATCAAACACCAGCGCGCTTTTTACTATCGTTTGGTTGGTATCGTCAAGTTGTTTTTGAAGTATTTTTTGATTAGGCTTGGAAAAGCATCACTAATCGTCAAGCATGCCCGTTGTAAAAAGTGACAGAATACGCACCATAAACTATGGCCATCAAACATCAGGACAGTTCGGTACTCGCGCCGGAACGCGCAAAGGCAAAGCCGCCGCGCATGTACAAGGTGATTTTGCTCAATGACGATTACACGACCATGGATTTCGTAATCGAGGTGTTGCAGCGTTTTTTTGCGATGAATCGCGAACGCGCGATGCAAATTATGCTCAAAGTGCATAACGAAGGATCGGCGGTGTGCGGGGTGTATTCGCTGGATGTGGCCGAAACCAAGGTTACTCAGGTGTCGGAATTTGCAAAACAACACGGGCATCCGCTACGATGCAGCATGGAGGAGAACTGAGATGATTGCGCAAGAATTGGAAGTCAGTTTGCACTTGGCGTTTGTCGAAGCGCGGCAAAAACGCCATGAGTTCATCACGGTCGAGCATTTGCTGCTCGCCATGCTGGACAATGCTTCCGCCGCGCAGGTGTTGCGCACCAATAATGTGGATATCGATGAACTGCGCCGGGTCGTGGCGGATTTCGTGGACAGCCATACGCCGACCGTTCCGGGCGGCGACGATGTGGACACGCAACCTACTGTCGGTTTTCAGCGCGTCATTCAGCGCGCGATACTGCATGTGCAATCCACCAATAAAAAGGAAGTGTCCGGCGCCAACATTCTTGCCGCACTGTTCGGCGAGAAGGATTCCCATGCGGTGCATTTCCTCACTGAGCGTGGCCTTAGTCGCCTGGATGTGGTGAATTACATCGTGCATGGCATCACCAAGAACGAGGCGGGCAGCGCTTCACCGGCGCAAGGCGATAGCGAGGCCGAACAACCGGCCGGCGATGATGGCGCGCTGAAGAGCTACACGCTGGACCTCAATGCACAGGCTTTGGCCGGCAAGATCGATCCACTCATTGGGCGCGACCTTGAACTGGAGCGCGTGATCCAGACGCTGTGCCGCCGCCGCAAGAACAACCCGCTGCTGGTCGGCGAAGCCGGTGTTGGCAAGACGGCGATTGCCGAAGGCTTGGCGCGGCGCATTGTTGAAGAAAACGTGCCGGAGATTCTCAAGGGCGCGCGCGTTTACTCGCTGGATATGGGCGCGTTGCTGGCGGGCACCAAATATCGCGGCGATTTTGAGCAGCGCCTCAAGGCGGTGCTGAAGGAATTGAGCAATGCGTCCAACGCGGTTCTGTTCATCGATGAAATTCATACCCTGATCGGCGCGGGTGCGGCTTCCGGCGGCACGATGGATGCTTCCAACCTGCTCAAGCCGGCGTTATCGAACGGGCAATTGAAATGCATCGGCGCAACCACTTACCAGGAATATCGCGGCGTGTTCGAGAAAGACCACGCGTTGTCGCGCCGCTTCCAGAAGATCGACGTGCCGGAGCCGTCGGTGGAGCAGACCATCGCGATCCTGCGCGGCCTGCGGTCGCGCTTCGAGGAACATCACAGCGTCAAATACAGCGCGGCGGCACTGACCAGCGCGGCGGAACTTTCGGCACGCTTCATCAACGACCGCCACCTGCCGGACAAGGCCATCGACGTGCTCGACGAGGCGGGCGCGGCGCAGCGCATCCTGCCGAAATCGAAACAGAAAAAAACCATCGGCAAGCACGAGATCGAGGAGATCATCTCCAAGATCGCGCGCATCCCGGCGCGTACCGTGTCGCACGACGACCGCAACGCGCTGAGAAACCTTGATCGCGACCTCAAGGCGGTGGTGTTCGGCCAGAACAAGGCCATTGACGCGCTCGCCACCGCGATCAAGATGTCGCGCAGCGGCCTCGGCAATCCGCAGAAACCGATCGGCAGCTTCCTGTTCTCCGGTCCGACCGGCGTCGGCAAGACCGAAGTCGCGCGCCAGCTCGCCTACTGCATGGGCATGCCGCTGCACCGTTTCGACATGTCCGAATACATGGAACGCCATGCCGTGTCGCGCCTGATCGGCGCACCGCCCGGCTACGTCGGCTTCGACCAGGGCGGCCTGCTCACCGAGGCGATCAGCAAGCAACCGCACTGCGTGCTGCTGCTGGACGAGATCGAAAAGGCGCACCCGGACATCTTCAATATCCTGCTGCAGGTGATGGATCACGGCACGTTGACCGACAACAACGGGCGCAAGGCCGATTTCCGCAACGTGGTAATCGTGATGACTACCAATGCGGGTGCGGAGGCGCTGAACAAGGTGCAGATCGGCTTCACCAAGACCGCGACCGCAGGCGACGAGATGGCCGACATCAAGCGCATGTTCACGCCGGAATTCCGCAACCGCCTCGATGCCATCGTCTCCTTCGCGCCGCTGGACAAGGAAGTCATCCTGCGCGTGGTGGACAAGTTCCTCATGCAGCTCGAAGAGCAACTGCACGAGAAAAAAGTGGACGCGGTATTCACCGACGCGCTCAAGGATCATCTCGCCGAGCACGGCTTCGACCCGCAGATGGGCGCCCGCCCGATGGCGCGCCTGATCCAGGACACCATCCGCTCCGCGCTGGCCGACGAATTGCTGTTCGGCAGGCTGGCCAACGGCGGCAAGGTCATCGTGGACGTGAAGGACGGCAAAGTCGCGCTTGAATTTGAGGAGGAGGCGGTAACCGTATAACAACAGCAAACGTAAGGCGGATAAGCGCAGCGTTAACCAATGACTTGGTTGACGTAGTTTGCCAACCTAGTCAGATGGCTATGCAAAGCTATCCGCCGTATGGGCTTTTGGCCATCGTTATTAGCATTCGGCGGAAGGCGCTGCGCTTTTCCGCCCTACCAAACCACAATCACGAATGGCCTCCTCAAATTATTATCGCGGGCGCTTCGCCCCTTCTCCCACCGGCCCCCTGCATTTCGGCTCTCTCGCCGCCGCCGTTGGTAGCTATCTCGACGCAAAATACCATCACGGCATCTGGCTGGTGCGCATGGAAGACCTCGATACGCCGCGCTGTGTGCCGGGCGCGGCGGACGACATCCTGCGCACGCTGGAGGCATTCGGGCTGTATTGGGATAGCGATGTAGGGCGGGCTCTGCCCGCCGTCGAAAAAATAATGCCGGGCAAAGCCCGGCCTACGGTAACGCACCAGAGCCAACGCACCAGCGCTTACGAGGAAGCATTGCGGAGCTTGCAATCTATCGGTGTGGTGTACCCTTGTGCCTGCACGCGCAAGGAAATCGCCGATTCGGCGCAGCACGGCATCGACGGGCAAATCTATCCCGGCACCTGCCGCAACGGTGTTCCGGCCGGACGCGAAGGACGCGCGTGGCGGGTGCGCACCGATCACTCATTCCTTCCCCCTTGCAGGGGGAAGGCCAGGATGGGGGTAGAACAGAGCGGGCGTGGAGTTTCTACCCCCTCCCCAACCCTCCCCCTGCAATGGGGAGGGAATATCCGATTCGATGACGCGCTGCAAGGCCACATCACCCAGCATCTCGAAAGCGAGATCGGCGATTTCGTCGTGAAGCGCGCCGACGGCCTGTTCGCCTACCAGCTCGCGGTGGTGGTGGACGACGCGTTCCAGAACATCACCCATGTGGTGCGCGGCGCCGACCTGCTGCATTCCACGCCGCGCCAGATCTACCTGCAACGCCTGCTCGGTTTTGCCACCCCGGTCTACATGCACCTGCCCATCGCGGTGAACGCGCAGGGCGAGAAGCTCAGCAAGCAGACCCTCGCACCCGCCGTTGCGGCGGACGATGTGGTCGTGACGCTGATCGCGGTGCTGGAGTTTTTGCGCCAGCAACCACCGGTTGAATTGCGGCAGGGGCGGGTGGAGGAGGTGTTGGGGTGGGCGGTTGCGAACTGGCAGCCGGAGAGGATGAAAGGGTGCAGACAGTTGCCAACGCCAACCGGCGTAGCGTGCGCTGTGCGCACGACATAATTCAGCGGTAGGTTGGGTTGAGCGCAGCGATACCCAACACAAGCATTGCAATTGATGGGTATCGCGTTGCTCAACCCATCCTACCAATCAGCCGATTATTTCCAGTGGCAACTAATCTTATTAGCATCAAGCTACTACTCTCACCACTCCCGCAATCCTCTCCGCCCACTGCTTCACCAACACCCCATCCTCCCCTTCCACCATCACCCGCAACAACGGCTCGGTGCCTGACGGGCGCAACAGCACACGCCCCTTGCCATCCAGCGCCTGCTCGGCTTCCGCCACCGCGTCCTTGACCGGCTGGAGTTCCAGCAGGCTGGAGGATTTGCCGGCAACCTTCACGTTGATGAGAACCTGCGGGTACATGATGAGGTCTTGCGCGGCCTGCGCCAGCGTCTGGCCGTTGGCGCGCAGCGCGTGCAGCACCTGCAGCGCGGAGACGATGCCGTCGCCGGTGCTGTGTTTGTCGAGGCAGATGATGTGGCCGGAATTTTCGCCGCCGAGCTGCCAGTTGTTCTGTTGCAGCAGCTCCATCACGTAGCGGTCACCGACCTTGGCGCGCTGGAATGGGATGCCGAGCTTCTGTATCGCGTGCTCGAAGGCGAGGTTGGTCATCAGCGTGCCAACTACGCCGCCGTGCAGTGTGCCCAGTTTCTGACGGTGCCTGGCGATCACGTACAGCAACTGGTCGCCGTCGTAGAGCTTGCCCGCGCCGTCCGCCATGATCAGGCGGTCGCCGTCGCCGTCCAGCGCGATGCCGATGTCCGCATGGTGTTCAATCACTGCCTTCTGCAAATTCGCGGGTGCGGTCGCACCATAACCGTCGTTGATGTTCCTGCCGTCCGGTTCGGCGCCGATGGCGACCACTTCCGCGCCGAGTTCATGGAACACGTGGCGCGCGATGTGGTAGGTCGCGCCGTGCGCGCTGTCCACCACGATCTTCATGCCGCGCAGGTTCATCTCGCAGGGGAAGGTGCTCTTGCAGAATTCGATGTAGCGGCCGACCGCATCGTCGATGCGCTTGGCCTTGCCCAGCCCATCCGAGGCGTTGGTCTGCATCGGGTTATCCAGTTCCGCTTCGATGGCGTACTCGGTTTCGTCGGGCAATTTTGCGCCACGGCCGGAAAAGAACTTGATGCCGTTGTCCTCATAGGGATTGTGCGAGGCGGAGATCACGATGCCGGCCTGCAGGCGCAACGCGCGTGTCAGGTAGGCGACCGCCGGGGTCGGCACCGGCCCGGCCAGGTACACATCGATGCCCGCGGCGATCAGCCCCGCTTCCAGCGCCGATTCCAGCATATAGCCGGAGATGCGCGTGTCCTTGCCGATCAGCACGCCGGTACGCTCGCCGCGCGCCTGGCTGTCAGCAGCCAGCACCTTGCCCGCCGCATAGCCGAGATGCATCACGAATTGCGGCGTGATGGGATGTTCGCCCACCTTGCCGCGTACCCCGTCGGTACCGAAATATTTTCTGCTCATAAGAATACCTTGAAAAACTATCCGCAGATTACGCAGATTTCACAGATTTCACAGATTCAAACCAAACATCAAGCAGCGGGTATGGCATTTACTGCATCTACCTGAATCAGGCGACTTGTCAGGTTTTGCTGTTAATCTGCGCGAATCTGCGTAATCTGCGGATAAAAAATCACTCGTTAATAGCCTGCCAAACCTTCAGCGCATCCACCGTCTCGCGCACGTCATGCACGCGCACGATGCTTGCGCCGCGCTGCACCGCGATCAGCGCCGCCGCGACGCTCGCGGTGATGCGGTGATCCACGTCCTGCCCGGTCAGCGCGCCGAGCATGGACTTGCGCGACAACCCGGCCTCAAGCTGCGCTCCCAGTTCGCGCAGCTTGTCCAGGTGGCGCAGCAGGTCGAGATTATGCGCCAGTGCCTTGCCAAAGCCAAAGCCCGGATCGATCACGATGCTCTCGCGCGCGATTCCGGCAGCCTCGGCCGCAGCGATGCGCCCGCGCAGAAATTCGGTTATTTCGGCGACAACATTGTCGTATTGCGGTTGCTGCTGCATGGTCTGCGGCGTACCCTGCTTGTGCATCAGGCACACCGCGACATTGCTCGCGGCAACTGCGCTCATCGCGGCGGCGTCCTGCAATGCGTTGATGTCGTTGACCATCTGCACACCGGCGGCGATCGCCGCCTGCATCACTTCGGGTTTGCTTGTATCGATCGAGATTGGCACAGATGCACCATGCAGGCCTTCGATGATCGGCAGCACGCGATCCAGCTCCTGCTGCACGCCGACCGGCTGCGCGCCGGGGCGAGTGGATTCGCCGCCGATGTCGAGCATGTCCGCGCCCTCGGCGATCAGCCGTTGCGCATGGGCAAGCGCGGCTTCGCATTGCAGATGCTGACCACCGTCGGAGAATGAATCGGGCGTGACATTGACGATGCCCATCACCAGTGGGCGGGAGAGGTCGAGGTGGAATTGGCCGCAGTGGAGAATCATGTGAAAGGTGAAGCGTGAAATGTGAAACGTGGAGAACCCTGGGGTTTACCTTTCACATTTCACGGTATCAGGTTTCCTGCGCCGGTTGCGTAGGTGTGGTGGCCGGTGCAGTTGGCGCGGCATCCTGCGGCGGTTGCGGCGCCTGGGCGGGCGGAGCGGGTTTGGGCGGGCGCGGCGGGTTGCCGGACATGATGTCGTCGATCTGGTTGGCGTCGAGGGTCTCCCATTCCAGCAGGGTCTTGGCCATGACCTCGATCTTGTCGCGGTTCTCCTCAATCAGACGGCGCGCCAATGTGTACTGCTGATCGATGATGCGGCGTATTTCGGCGTCCACCTGCTGCATGGTCGCCTCGGAAATGTTCTTGTGCGTGGTCACCGAACGACCGAGGAACACTTCACCCTCGTTTTCGGCATACACCATCGTGCCCATCGCTTCGGACATGCCCCATTGGGTGACCATCTTGCGTGCCATGTCGGTGGCGCGCTCGAAATCGTTGGAGGCGCCGGTGGTCATCTGGTGCATGAAGATTTCTTCGGCGATGCGGCCGCCGAACAGCACCGCGATGGTGGACAGAATGCGCTCCTTGTCCATGCTGTAGCGGTCTTCGGCGGGCAATTGCATGGTCAGTCCCAGCGCGCGTCCGCGCGGGATGATGGTGACTTTGTGCACCGGGTCGGTCTTGGGCATCAGCCTGGCGACCACCGCATGGCCGGATTCATGGTACGCGGTGTTCTTGCGCTCTTCCTCGGGCATGATCATCGAGCGACGTTCCGCGCCCATCATGATCTTGTCTTTGGCCGACTCGAAATCGTCCATCTCGACAAAACGCTTGCCGCGCCGCGCCGCAAACAGCGCCGCCTCGTTGACCAGGTTGGCCAAGTCGGCGCCGGACATGCCCGGCGTGCCGCGCGCCAGAATATCGGCCTTGACGTCCTGGGCGACCGGCACCTTGCGCATATGCACCATCAAGATTTGCTCGCGGCCGCGAATGTCCGGCAGCGGCACCACCACCTGGCGATCGAAACGTCCCGGTCGCAGCAGCGCCGGGTCGAGCACGTCGGGGCGGTTGGTCGCGGCGATCACGATCACGCCGCTGGCGCCTTCGAAACCGTCCATTTCCACCAGCAGCGCATTCAGCGTCTGCTCGCGCTCATCGTTGCCGCCGCCGAGGCCCGCGCCGCGCTGGCGGCCGACCGCGTCGATTTCGTCGATGAACACGATGCACGGGGAATGTTTCTTGGCCTGCTCGAACATGTCGCGCACGCGCGCCGCGCCGACGCCGACGAACATTTCCACGAAGTCGGAGCCGGAGATCGAGAAGAACGGCACCTTGGCTTCTCCGGCGATCGCTTTTGCCAGCAAGGTCTTGCCGGTGCCGGGACTGCCGACCAGCAGCACGCCGCGCGGGATGCGCCCGCCGAGATTCTGGAATTTGGATGGGTCGCGCAGGAAGTCCACCAGTTCGGACACTTCTTCCTTGGCCTCATCGCAGCCTGCCACGTCGGCAAACGTGAAGCGCTCCTTGTTTTCGTCGAGCATGCGCGCGCGCGACTTGCCGAACGAGAACGCGCCGCCCTTGCCGCCGCCCTGCATCTGGCGCATGAAGAAGATCCACACGCCGATCAGCAGGACCATCGGGAACCACGACACGAAAATGTTCATCAGGAAGGAGGGCTCTTCCTCCGGCTTGGCCTCGATTTTCACGCCGTTCTTGAGCAGGTCGGAGACCATCCACAAGTCGGTCGGCGCATAGCTGGTGATACGATTTCCGTCGGCGGTGGTCGCCTTCAGGACGCGCCCCTCGATGGTCACCTTGGTAATATGTCCCTGCTTTACCTCTTCGAGGAATTGCGAATAGTCGAGCTGCGTCTGTTGAGCCTGTTGCGGGCGCGTGTTGAATTGGTTGAAGACGGTCATCAGCACCAGGGCGACAACCATCCAGATCGCGATACTCTTAAACATGTTATTCAAAATGACTCCTTAGTGCTGCAATTATCGTACAGGTCATTAGACTATGTATTGTCCAATTACTCAACCAGGATTTTTTCCGCTGCCCAACAGATACAGTTCGCTGCTCCGGTCGCGTGATGCCTTTGGCTTGCGCGTGGCTACCTTGGCGAAACGGCTGCGCATCAGCTTGTAAAAATCCTCGAACCCCGCACCCTGAAATACCTTGACGAGAAAAACACCTTCCGGTTTCAAGTGTTCGAGCGCAAATTCCATGGCCAGTTCCGCAAGGTGCATGGCACGCGCCTGGTCAGCCGACGCTACGCCGCAGATATTGGGTGACATATCGGAAATTACAAGCCCGACCGGCTTGCCTTGCAGCGAGTCTTCCAGTTGTTTCAATACGGCATCGTCACGGAAATCGCCCTGAATGAACTCTACCCCAGCCAGCGGATTGAGCGGCAACAGGTCCAGTGCGATCACCTTGCCATTGTGCCCCACCTTGCTTGCTGCCACCTGCGACCAACCGCCCGGCGTTGCGCCCAAATCCACCACCACCGTACCGGGCTTGAGCAGGCGGTCCTTGGCGTCAATCTCCAGCAGCTTGTAAGCGGCGCGCGAGCGATAGCCTTCCTTTTGCGCGAGTTGCACAAAAGGGTCGTTGATATGCTCGCGCATCCACTGTTTGCTGGTTTTGGAAGGCTTCATCGTTTAGAATCCGGCCTTATTCAAAAAGGCCATTATGTTATCCCTTACTATTTCCGAACGCCTCGCCCTGAAAGGCCGCGCCCACGCCCTGAACCCGACCGTGATGATCGGCAATGCAGGCCTGACCGAGGCGGTATTGAAGGAAATCGCGGCCAGCCTGAAGATACATGAACTCATCAAGGTGCGGGTCATGGCGGAACGGCCGCAACGCGAAGCCATCCTGACAGAGATATGCACCCGATTGAACGCTGCGCCAGTGCAACATATCGGCAAGATGCTGGTGGTCTATCAGCCCAACCCGGAGGCGCAACAGATCGAGATCAGGAAAGCGCCGCGTCACAAGGGCAAGAAACCGCTGTCCAAGAAGCAATTAGGCAGTCGGACGTAGGTCGGGTTTCAACCCGGCATTGTCGGGCTGGCTTTGCATAGCCATTCCACTAGGTTGTCAAAGAACGACAACCAAGTGGCTGGTTAAAGCCCGGCCTACGTTAAATATATTGCACGTTCACCACTTCATATTCGCGTATCCCTCCAGGCGCCTGCACCTCGGCAATGTCGCCGCTGTATTTGCCGATCAGTGCGCGAGCGATGGGTGAACTGATGGAAATCTTGCGCTCCCTGATGTTTGCCTCATCATCGCCAACGATCTGGTAAGTCACCACATCGCCATTATTGGTGTCTTCCAGCACTACGGTCGAGCCGAATACACATCGGCCATCGGCATTAAGGGTCTTGGGATCGATGATCTGCGCACTGCCCAGCTTGCTTTCCAGTTCGACGATGCGGCCCTCGGTGAATGATTGCTTTTCCTTGGCCGCATCATATTCTGCGTTTTCGGACAAATCGCCCTGCGCACGCGCTTCGGAAATGGCATTGATAACGGCGGGACGGTCTATCGTCTTCAAGCGATGCAACTCGTTGCGCAACAACTCTGCGCCAATGACGGTCAATGGAATTTTACTCATGCTGATACTTCCTTAGTCGTTAGTTGTTGATCGGTAGTCATTAGTAGTAGGTCGGACTTAACCAGCGGCTTGCCGCTTGCAGCTTAGTCGATTGGCTATGCAAAGCTCGCCCGACATGGCGGGCGTAGCCCACCCTACTGGCTGGCGACTAGCCGTTTATGCAACGCCTGCAGGTCATACACCTGTAGCTCGGCGAGATGCTGCATCCCGATACAGGCGGCGCGTGCCCCGGCCAGCGTGGTGTAGTAGGTTACCCGTCCCTGCAATGCAGCGTGGCGAATGGAATATGAATCGCGCATCGCTGAGGGTTTACTGTCCACCGTGTTGATGATCAGGCTAACTTCGCCATTCTTGATCATGTCCACGATGTGCGGGCGGCCTTCCGCCACTTTATTTACTACCGTCACTGCAACACCGGCATCCCTGATGACCGCAGCCGTGCCGCGCGTTGCCATAATGGTGAAACCCAGTTGCGCCAGCGAGCGGGCGATTTCCACCGCGCCGGGCTTGTCCGCCTCGCGCACGCTGATAAATACCTTGCCGTCTTTCGGCAATTTCACGCTGGCCGCCAGTTGTGATTTCACAAATGCCTCGGCGAAGGTGTCGCCGACGCCCATCACCTCGCCGGTGGATTTCATCTCCGGGCCGAGGATGGTGTCCACACCGGGAAACTTGATGAACGGGAACACCGCTTCCTTCACCGAGTAATACGGCGGAATGATTTCCCTGGTTACGCCCTGTTGCGCCAGCGTCTGCCCGGCCATGCAACGTGCCGCGATTTTCGCCAGCGGCACGCCGGTCGCCTTGGACACGAAAGGAACGGTGCGCGAGGCGCGCGGATTTACTTCCAGCACGTACACGGTCTCGCCCTGAATGGCGAATTGCACGTTCATCAGCCCGATTACGTTGAGTTCTTTGGCCATCGCCACGGTCTGGCGGCGCAACTCGTCCTGCATCTCCTGCGACAGGCTGAACGGCGGCAACGAGCAGGCCGAGTCGCCGGAATGCACGCCGGCCTGTTCGATGTGTTCCATGATGCCGCCGATAATCACTTGCTTGCCGTCGGACACCGCATCCACGTCCACTTCGATCGCGTCGTTGAGGAAGCGGTCGAGCAGGATCGGCATGCGCTCGGGATAGGTCTCGGACATCTCCTCGGCAGCGCGCATGTAGCGCTCGAGGTCGGGTTGCGCATGGATGATCTCCATCGCGCGACCGCCCAGCACATTGGAAGGACGCATTACCAGCGGATAGCCGATCTCGTCAGCGCCCGCGACCGCATCGGCCACATTGCTTGCGGTGCGATTGGGCGGCTGCTTCAGATCCAGCTTGCGCAGCATGGTCTGGAAACGCGCGCGGTCTTCCGCGCAGTCGATCATGTCCGGCGTGGTGCCGATGATGGGCACGCCGTTTTTTTCCAGGCCGTGCGCCAGCTTGAGCGGGGTCTGGCCGCCGAACTGCACGATCACGCCGAGGGGTTTTTCCACCGCGACGACTTCCAGCACGTCTTCCAGCGTCAGCGGTTCGAAATACAGGCGGTCGGAAGTGTCGTAATCGGTGGACACGGTTTCCGGGTTGCAGTTGACCATGATGGTCTCGTAGCCGTCCTCGCGCATCGCCAGCGCGGCGTGCACGCAGCAGTAGTCGAACTCGATGCCCTGGCCGATGCGGTTCGGCCCGCCGCCCAGCACCATGATCTTCTTCTTGTCTGAAGGCTGCGATTCGCACTCTTCCTCGTAAGTGGAATACATGTAGGCGGTGTTGGTGGCGAATTCGGCGGCGCAGGTATCCACGCGCTTGAATACCGGGCGCACGCCGAGCGCGTGGCGGTAGGCGCGCAACGCGGCTTCATCGGTATCCAGCAAAACCGCCAGGCGCACATCGGCAAAACCGTTGCGCTTCAGCGTGCGCAGCTCGTCCGCGCTCAGGCTTTCCAGGGTGCGGTCGGCCAGCGCTTTTTCCTGGCGGATCAGGTCTTCGATCTGCACCAGGAACCACGGGTCGATCTTACTGACGTTGAATACCTCTTCCACGCTCATGCCGAGACGGAACGCATCGGACACCGCCCAGATGCGCTCCGGCCCAGGGCTGCCGAGTTCGGCGCAAACTGCTTCGCGGTCGTTGTATTTTCGATCCAGCCCGTTCACGCCGACTTCCAGGCCGCGCAGCGCCTTCTGGAACGATTCCTGGAAGGTGCGGCCGATCGCCATCACTTCGCCGACCGATTTCATCTGCGTGGTCAGACGGTCGTTGGCCTGTGGAAATTTCTCGAAGGCGAAACGCGGGATCTTGGTGACCACATAGTCGATGGATGGCTCGAACGAGGCGGGGGTCGCGCCGCCGGTGATGTCGTTCTTCAGCTCGTCGAGCGTGTAGCCCACCGCCAGCTTGGCAGCCACCTTGGCGATCGGGAAACCGGTCGCCTTGGAAGCCAGCGCGCTCGATCTCGACACGCGCGGATTCATCTCGATCACCACCATGCGCCCGTCATCCGGGTTGATCGCGAACTGCACGTTGGAACCACCGGTATCCACGCCGATCTCGCGCAGCACCGCGATGGAAGCGTTGCGCATGATCTGGTATTCCTTGTCGGTCAACGTCTGCGCCGGCGCGACGGTGATCGAGTCGCCGGTATGTACGCCCATCGGGTCGAGGTTCTCGATGGAACAGATGATGATGCAGTTGTCGGCACTGTCGCGCACCACCTCCATCTCGAATTCTTTCCAGCCGAGCAGCGATTCCTCGATCAGCAGCTCGCGCGTCGGCGAGGCTTCCAGCCCGCGCTCGCATATCTCTAAAAACTCTTCGCGGTTGTAAGCGATGCCGCCGCCGGAGCCGCCCATCGTGAAGGACGGGCGAATGACGGTCGGGAAGCCCATCACCTGCTGCACCTGCAACGCCTCCTCCATGCTGTGCGCAATCGCGGATCGTGCCGACGCCAGGCCGATCCGCGTCATCGCCTGCTTGAATTTCTCGCGGTCTTCCGCCATGTCGATCGCTTCGCGCGACGCGCCGATCATCTCGACATGGTATTTTTCCAGCACGCCGTGCTTGGCCAGATCCAGCGCGCAATTCAATGCGGTCTGCCCGCCCATGGTCGGCAGGATCGCATCCGGTTTTTCCTTGGCGATGATCTTCGCCACCATCTTCCAGGTGATCGGCTCGATGTAAGTCGCATCCGCCATATCGGGGTCGGTCATAATGGTGGCCGGATTCGAGTTGACCAGGATGACGCGATAGCCCTCTTCGCGCAGCGCCTTGCAGGCCTGCGCGCCGGAATAGTCGAACTCGCAAGCCTGCCCGATGACGATGGGGCCGGCGCCGATGATCAGGATGCTTTTAATGTCTGTGCGTTTTGGCATAAACCCAGTTGTTAAGACATAAGACGTAAGACGTAAGTTAAAACCGGTTTTGCTAACAACTTACGTCTTACGTCTCACGTCTGTTTTTCCATTAATCCAACAAATTTATCGAACAAATAATCCACATCATGCGGCCCCGGACTGGCTTCGGGATGCCCCTGAAAGCAGAACGCCGGCTTGTCGGTCAACTCGAAGCCTTGCAGAGTACCGTCGAACAGCGACACGTGCGTGACACGCGCATTCTTCGGCAGCGTCGCCGCGTCTACCGCGAAGCCGTGGTTCTGGCTGGTGATCATCACGCGGCGATTGTCCAAATCCTGCACCGGATGGTTCGCGCCGCGATGGCCGAACTTCATCTTCACGGTCTTCGCACCCACCGCCAAACCCATGATCTGATGTCCCAGACAAATGCCATACAAGGGGATGCCTGCTTCGATAAATTTTCTGGTCGCTTCAATCGCATAACCGCAAGGTTCCGGATCGCCGGGGCCGTTGGACAGGAACACGCCATCCGGTTTCATTGCCAGCACGTCAGCGGCAGAAGTTTTGGCAGGCACCACGGTAATTCTGCAGCCGCGTTCCGCCAGCATGCGCAGGATGTTGCGCTTCACACCGAAGTCATATGCCACCACATGAAATTTTGTGTCGGTCGCCTCGCGGTAGCCCGTGCCCAATTCCCATTCGCGCTGCGTCCAGTCGTATTGCTTGTCGCTCGTTACCACCTGCGCCAGATCCATCCCTGCCAATCCGGCAAAGCTCCTCGCCGCAGCTAGCGCCGCAGCCCCATCCGTGCCGGTGGCGATGCAGCCGTTCTGCGCACCCTTCTCGCGCAGGATGCGCGTCAGCTTGCGTGTATCGATCCCGGCGATCGCCACCACATTGTTGGCCTTGAGGTAATCGGGCAGCGACTGCGTGCTGCGGAAGTTGCTCACCGTCAGCGACAGATCGCGGATCACCAGCCCGCTGGCAAATACCTGGCGCGATTCGATATCTTCGTTATTCACCCCGACGTTACCGATATGCGGGTAAGTCAGCGTGACGATCTGCTTGCAGTAAGACGGGTCGGTGAGAATTTCCTGATAGCCGGTCATCGAGGTATTGAACACCACCTCGCCGACACTGCTGCCGGAAGCGCCGATGGCGGTTCCGCGAAACACTGTCCCATCGGATAAAACTAGAATGGCAGGACTTGTTTGCGACACCGGATGCTCCCAAAGCGGTTTACATAAAGAAGCGGGACGAACCGTGCGTTCTCCCGCTTTGAATTGACGCGCATTATAGCGGATTAGCGGGGAGGCATCAAATGTCTATGACACAGGCGATGGAACATCTGCAACGGGTCGAGCCAGTGAGAAACATTGCCCGCGTTACCGTGCAGAAACGGCAGCGTATGCCGCGTAAAATCAGGCGACGACTTGCTCGTCGCGCATGCGCAGGGCTTCTTCGATGTCCACCGCGACCACGTTGGACACGCCTTTTTCCTGCATGGTCACGCCGACCAGTTGTTGCGCGAGTTCCATGGTGATCTTGTTGTGGCTGATGAATACGAACTGGGTGTGCTGCGACATCTTCTTGATCAGCGCGCACAGCCGTTCGGTGTTGGTGTCGTCGAGCGGCGCGTCCACCTCGTCGAGCAGGCAGAACGGCGCGGGGTTGAGCTGGAATAGCGAAAATACCAGCGCAATCGCGGTCAGCGCCTTTTCGCCGCCCGACATCAGGTGAATCGTGCTGTTCTTCTTGCCCGGCGGCTGCGCCATCACCTGCACGCCGCTGTCGAGGATTTCCTCGCCGGTCAGCACCAGCCGCGCCTCGCCGCCGGCGAATAATATCGGGAACAATTCCGACAGGTGTTGGTTGACCTGGTTATAGGTTTCCATCAGCAGGTCGCGCGATTCCTTGTCGATGCGGCGGATCGCCTCTTCCAGCGTGGCCATCGCCTCGTTCAAATCCTTGGCTTGTGCATCCAAGTAGGCCTTGCGCTCGGCCGCGATTTGCAGTTCTTCGAGCGCGGCGAGATTCACCGCGCCCAATGCCTCGATGTCCGTATTCAGCCGGCTCAACTCGTTCTGCAACGCATTCGGTTTGTTGTTGCCGGACGGGTGCCCGGCCAAAAGTTTTCCGGATTCCAGCAGCGGCAACAGCGCCTGTTCATCCACGCCCTGCAACTGCTCCGCCCATTGCTCGAAATGCAGGCGCGCCTCCTGCTCCTTGAGCGTCAATTCGCTTAGTTTTTCGCGCAGCGGATTGAGCTTGTGTTCGCAGGCGAGGCGTTCCTGTTCGAGTTTTTGCAACTCGACCGTGGCGTTTTCCAGCACATTGCGCGCGTCGGCCAGCGCCAGCTCGCTAGCCTGGCGCGTTTGCAGCGCAACCTGCAATTGTTGCTTGGCCGTTTCATCCTCGCCGCCCGCCAGTTCGGCGCGCAACTGGATCAGGTTCTGCTCGAATTGCGCCAGCGCATCGGCGATCTGCGAGATGTTGTGTTGCAGGTCGGCGATCTTTTCGGTGCAGGTCTTGGCGAAAAAACGCGTCTCCTGCAAGGCGTGCTGCGCCTGCTGCGCGCGCGCGCGCTGTTCGCGCAACGCGCTATCCCGATGGTTGGCCTGGCGTTGCGCCTCATCGACCTGCGCATGGAACGCGCCGATTCGCTCGCGCAATATCACCATCTGTTCGTTGATGCCTTGCTGCTGGCGCTGCTCGCCGCCCAACTGGTCGGCCAGTTCCTGCATCTCGCGCTCGATCTGCATCATGCGTTCCGCGCTGCGCTCATGCGCCTGGTTCAGCCTGAGCAGTTGCATTTGCAGGCCATGCAGGCGCTGCTGCATTTCGTTTCCGCCGCTGCGCAGCGGCGCGATCTGCGCCTCGATGGACTGGTAGTGTTGCTCGGCCTGTGCGACCTGTGTTCTTGAATATTCCGCGTTGCGGTTCTGCTCGGCCAGTTCCTGTTCCAGCCGCTCGATCTCGCGCTGCCTCGCCAGCACGCCGTGCAACTGGCTGTCCGGCGCATGGAACAGCACGCTGTGCGCGCCGACCAGATGTCCGCCCGGCGTGACGAACCAGCCGCCCGGCGGCAACTGCCCGCGCTGCGCATAAGCCTGCGCCATGTCCGCCGCCGCATACACATGCGTCAGCCAGTCGCGCATGACGGGTTGTATTTGCTCGTCCTGACATTGTACGTAATCAAGTAGTGGAGTGAAGCCCGTAGGGCGGATGAGCGCAGCGTTATCCGCCGCATGGCGCGCCAAAACGTCGGAAGGTGCTTCGCTTTGGCCGCAAGCTCGAAACTCCGCTTCGCTCGTTTTCCGACCTACATCAAACAGCGCCAACTTTCCCGGCGGCGCATCGCTCCACGCGGCGGCAGCGGCGAGCTCCGGCATGGCAATCGCGTTCAGCCGCTCGCGCAGCACCGCTTCCAGCGCGTCTTCCCAGCCGTTCTCGATGCGGATGGATTGCCACAGGCGCGGCAGCTTATCGAGCTGGTGCTGTTGCAGCCAGGCGTTGAGGTTTTTGTCGCTGTCGATATGCTGCTGCAATTGCTGCAAGGCGTGCAGGCACGCCTCGGTCTGCGCCAGCAACCGCTCCTGCTGTTGCAGCGATTCGCGCTGGTTGTGCCGCTCGGTATCGGCCAGCGGCAGTTGCTTCTGCAACTGCGCCAGCTTCTCCACTTGCGCGGCGCGTTCCGCCTCCAGTTCGGTTATTTGCTGCTGCGCGTGTTGCAGTGCGTCGCCGTCGGGACGCGGCAAATTATCCTTTTCCAGCAACAGGCGCAGGCGGCGCGACTCCAGTTGCTGGATGGTGCGCTGCAAGTGTTCGCGCTGCGTCTCGGCCAGTTGCAATTGCTGTTGCAGTTGCAGTTCTTCGCGTTGCAGCGCGTTATGACGCTCCTGCGCGATGCGCGCCACCTCTTCGGCCTGCGGCAGATTCTGGCTTTCCCGTTGCGCGTGCTGCTCGGCATCGGCGACCTTGACGGCTGCGCCGTCCTGCTGGCGCTGCCAGTGTTCCAGCAATGAATGGATGCCCTGGCGCTGATGCTTCTGCTGTTCGATCTGTTTCTCGGTGTTGACGATTTGTTGCGTCATCCGCTGGCGCTGTTCGGCGACATGCTTGATCTGCTGCTCCAGCCGCGCGATCTCCGCGTTCGCGGTATACAGTTCGCCCTGCCTGATGTGCAGCGCGTCGGAAAGCTGGTAATGCCCGCTGCGCGCGGTTTCCAGTTGGCTTTCGATGTCGCGCAGCCGTGCAGTTTCCGCTTCCAGCTCGGTGCGGGTCTTCTCCATCGCCTGCGCAAACCGGGCGCGCTGTGTCTCGGCTTCCTGCTTCTTCACCAGCCAGAACAGATGTTGCGTGGTGTCGCGCTGCGTTTCCAGCGCGCGGTATTGCTTAGCCACTTCGGCCTGCTCGGCGAGATGCACCAGTTGCTTTTCCAGCTCTTGAAGGATGTCGCTGACGCGCAGCAGGTTATCGCGCGTATCGCCGATGCGCAGCTCGGTCTCGCGGCGCCGGTCGCGGTATTTGGAAACGCCCGCCGCCTCTTCGAGGAACACGCGCAATTCCTCAGGCTTGGCTTCGATGATGCGCGAGATCATGCCCTGCTCGATGATCGCGTAGGCGCGCGGACCCAGTCCGGTGCCGAGGAAGATGTCGGTGATGTCCTTGCGCCGCACATGCTGGTTGTTGATGTGGTAGCTGGAGTCGCCGTCGCGCTGCAGTATGCGCTTGATGGAAATTTCCGCGTAACTCGACCACTGCCCGGCGGCCTTGCCCAGCGAGTTGTCGAAAATCAGTTCCACGCTGGCGCGCGACACCGGCTTGCGCTTGCTCGTGCCGTTGAAGATCACGTCCTGCATGGTCTCGCCGCGCAATGCCGAGGCTTTCGATTCGCCCAGCACCCAGCGCAGCGCGTCGATCACATTCGACTTGCCGCAACCGTTCGGTCCGACCACGCCCACGATCTGACCCGGCAACGAAATGTGCGTGGGGTCGACGAAGGATTTGAAGCCGGCCAGCTTGATTTGGGAGAGGCGCAATTGGAAAACAGTCTTGACGTTATAATTGCGCCTATTCTAACCGAAGCGGAACCCGGCACAAAATGACGACCCAACCCCCGAAAATCCTGGAAACCTTCCCCAATCCCAAGCCGGGGCGCGATTACCAAATCCACATGGAAATCCCCGAATTCACCTGCCTGTGTCCAAAAACCGGCCAGCCGGATTTCGCCACGCTGATCTTTGATTATATCTCTGACGAAACCTGCGTCGAACTGAAAAGCCTCAAGCTGTATATCTGGTCGTTCCGCAACGAAGGGCATTTCCACGAGGATGTCACCAACCGTATCCTCGACGACCTGGTTGCAGCCACCCAGCCGCGCTTCATGCGCCTGACCGCCAAGTTTTACGTGCGCGGCGGCATTTTCACCAATGTGATTGCGGAACACCGCAAGGAAGGCTGGATGCCGCAGCCAGCGGTGGATATGGCACGGTTCGAGGGGCAGTCGAACACGCTGGGATAGGGACTTAAATTCTTGCAGTTAATACTGACGATGTATATACTTTGTCAGCATTCAACACACTGTGAGCTAAATTTATGCCGAAGGAAGCTGTTTTCACGATGAAGCTCGAACCCGGTTTGCGGGAGGAGTTCATGGCCGAAGCCGAGGCATCGCATCGGCCAGCATCGCAGATCGTCCGCGAGATGATGAGGGATTTCGTTCAGCGCCAGCGCGAGGCAAGGGAATACGATGCGTTCCTGCGCAACAAGGTGGACGTGGCGCGGTCATCAATGCGCGCTGGCCATGGTCGTTCCAACGAAGAAGTCGAAGCCGGGTTCGCTTCGCGCCGCGCCGAGCTGTCGCGAGCGAACAAGGAGTGAGGGTTCGCTGGACGCCAGAGGCCGAGCAGGACCGTAGCGACGTGTGGGACTACATCGCGGGCGACAACCCGCTGGCGGCGGTCAGGATGGACGAGCTATTTAGCGATGCGGCCGCGAAATTGGCCGACTTTCCGCACATTGGCCGAACCGGAAAAATCCCCGGCACCCGCGAACTGATTCCGCATGAGAGCTACCGCCTGGTGTATGAAGTCGAAGGGGAAACGCTGTGGATTCTAGCCGTGGTTCACACCGCCCGCCAATGGCCGCCGCTTGTTCAGAATTAGAAATGGAATAAGAGATTTCTTTCACTACCACAGCATCGCCTCAACTTTTGAAAATGCGGCGCGAGAGGTATCTTTTTCCTTGAGCTGTATTTCCCAAGCCTGCATAAAGCACATTGCGCTGAATATTTCCCGATGCAATACCAAATGACGCCACAACCCCCGAAAATCCTGGAAACCTTCCCCAATCCCAAGCCGGGGCGCGATTACCATATCCACATGGAAATCCCCGAGTTCACCTGCCTGTGCCCCAAGACCGGCCAGCCGGATTTCGCCACGCTGATCCTCGATTACATCTCTGACGAAACCTGCGTCGAACTGAAAAGCCTCAAACTGTATATCTGGTCGTTCCGCAACGAGGGGCATTCCCACGAGGATGTCACCAACCGCATCCTCGACGATCTGGTTGCAGCCACCCAGCCGCGCTTCATGCGCCTGACCGCCAAGTTTTACGTGCGCGGCGGCATTTTTACCAACGTGGTCGCGGAGCAATGCAAGAAAGGCTGGCAGTCAGCGCCGGCCGTCGAGCTAGGCCAGCTTGCTATGCAGTCGAATACGCGCGGATAAATGGATATTCTGACTCACGGCCTGTTGGGCGGAACCCTCGCACAATCGTGCAGCCGGAAAAGCGAAACGCGCGTTGCCACGATAGTCGGTTTCCTTGCCGCCCTGCTGGCAGATGCGGACGCCTTGATTCGCTCCACCGCAGACCCATTGCTGACGCTGGAATATCATCGCCAGTTCACTCATTCGCTGATTTTCATTCCTGTCGGTGCGCTGCTGGCATCGCTGATCCTCTGGCCTGTGTTCAAGGCGTTCGGGCATTCGCTCGGTTTTCGGCGCATCTATCTGTATGCTTTGCTGGGTTGCGCTACAAGCGGCCTGCTCGATGCCTGCACCAGTTACGGTACGCACCTGCTGTGGCCGTTTACCAATACGCGCGTCGCCTGGAGCATCATCTCGATTTTTGATCTGCTGTTTTCCCTGATTCTTGCTGCGGCGATGCTGGCTGGCTTACGCTGGCGCAGGACGTTACCGGCGCGCATCGGTCTGTTGCTGGCAGCGGTGTACCTGTCCATCGGCTGGTTTCAGCACCAGCGCGCCGAAAATGCGATGCGTGTAACTGCACTGCTGCGGGGGCATGAGGCAGAGCGGTTGACCGTCAAGCCGACCATGGGCAATTTGCTGTTGTGGCGCTCGATCTATCGTTCCGGCAACATCTATCATGTCGATGCGGTGCGTGCCGGACTGGGCGAGACCGCGCGGGTTTATCCGGGGAATGCGGTGCGCGCTTTCGATCTTCCCCGGGATGTGCCGGGGCTTTCCCCAGCTTCGACACTGCATCAGGACATCCGGCGCTTCGATGCGTTCTCGGACGGCTATCTGGTCTTGCACCCTGATGATCCGGGTCTGCTTGGCGATGTGCGTTACGCTATGTTACCCACCAGCATCCGTCCGTTGTGGGGTATTCGTCTGGATACACGACACCCGGAAGCCCATGTCCAATTCGAAACCTCGCGACGGATGTCGAGCCGGGAAATCGAGCGATTCATCGGGATGTTAAGGGGTGTGGATTGAGCCGCGCCAAATTCATAGAGCGCCGCGACTACAGTCACGAGGTGCGCAAGCACCACATAATGTGGGTGCGGCTTGCCTTTGCCGCCTTGGGTACCCTGTTTCTCCTGCTCGGCATTATTGGCATATTCATGCCGATCCTACCGACGACTCCATTTCTGTTGCTGGCTACCGGTTGCTATGCCCGCTCGTCGCACCGTTTCTACAACTGGCTGATGAACCATCCTGCCCTCGGGCCGCTGATCGTCGAGTGGCGCATTTACCGGAGCATCCCTTGGCGAGTCAAACTGGTGGCAGTGACTACGATGACCCTCACCTTTGGCAGTTCGATCATTTTTTTCGTCCGGGACGGCTGGCTACAACTGCTCTTGGCTGTTTTTGGTCTGATAATGGCGATTTGGCTGTATCGCATGCCTTCTCGTGATCGCCAGGGCAAACTGGCGCAGAATGGGTAGTTCGGTGCGCTTGGGTACATGGTTTTGTATGTCGAAACTTCCGAATTGTGGCATGACAACGCTAATTTATTTGACAGGCGGGCAGGGAATTGGCAAAATCGCGGGTTCTGTTTGGAGGGGTTCCCGAGCGGTCAAAGGGATCAGACTGTAAATCTGACGGCTCTGCCTTCGAAGGTTCGAATCCTTCCCCCTCCACCAAATGATGTTTTGACTTTTTGTTGGCTGGGTCGGCGAGCGTTGCGGTAACCGCTTGTTTAGACTGTTGTTTGGTGGGAAGCCCTGCGGGTGTAGCTCAATGGTAGAGCAGAAGTTTTCCAAACTTACGACGAGGGTTCGATTCCCTTCACCCGCTCCAGTTGTATTTTTGCCCATGTGGCTCAGTGGTAGAGCACTCCCTTGGTAAGGGAGAGGTCGCGAGTCCGATTCTCGCCATGGGCACCATTTAATTTAGTCAGTTTTTATTGTTAACGTTTTGACATTGATAAGGAACCATCATGGCAAAGAGCAAGTTTGAACGAACCAAACCGCACGTAAACGTAGGCACGATCGGCCACGTTGACCACGGCAAGACCACCCTGACAGCGGCGATCACCACCGTATTGTCCAAG
>Ga0209317_1000578_pt1 | contig 41710 bp, 39 predicted proteins | sample RifGroB2_FD_183994 | JGI IMG/M metagenome (GOLD analysis project Ga0209317, IMG submission 183994) | Soil microbial communities from Rifle, Colorado, USA - Groundwater B2 (SPAdes) (version 2) | ecosystem: Environmental > Terrestrial > Soil > Unclassified | place: Rifle, Colorado | collected... | reverse complement strand
CAGCAACTGCAGGCGGCGTAGGAAGAGATTGAAAACCGGCGGCTGGCGCCGCCATGGATTTGTTTGCTCGCTTGACACTGGCCGGCTAATGGGTGTCCCCAGTTGTTTCCCCAGGAACGGATTAGACAGGTACGCAGTGTAACAAAAACCGCAAACAACGGACAAAAAAAGGGGAGGGTGCGTTTCACGCACTGTGGTGCATGGATGCACCTTTGCTCAACTATTATTTTTGCAGAAGGCGCTCTTTTTCTTTCACCCTGTTCGCTATCCGCGCTATCCATTTGGCACGGTTGGGGTGGCTCCAGTTTTTCCGGGCGGCCGCCGACAGGATGATTTCGGCTGTGGCAAGCGACCGGGATGACCCATCGAGGTGAAGGAGGACATTATCCGCATAACGGGTTAAACAGTCCTGCCCATAAGCGGTAAGTGGGTGGCGCTCCAATCTGGACATAATTTCTCGTACAAGTTGCCTGTCCGGTTCTATTTGCAGTTTGTACGTCTGAATATTGAGTGCGAGGGTGAGCTGCCCGATCTCGCGTGGATCAAGTTCAGCCGCCTTGAACAGGATGGGCAAAGACGCTTCCGTTTTGTCTGCCAGAATCAGGAAAAATGCATACTCGCTCCAGGCGCGCGCTGACTCCGGGTTGTTATTTAATTCATGATTCAAAAAATCATACGGCGTTGCCCAGATAGTCGCTCTGGTATGCAATTGCAGGGACAGGCTTATGAGCAGACCCGCCAGCAAGGCAAATTTCAATCGGGGGCGGGTGTTTGCAAACGGGCGCCATTGGTTCAGGAAAACGCCCATCGCAAAAATAATTCCGTAGCTGGGCAGGTAATTGCGATGCTCGAAGCGCAATTCGAGCGGAATGACCGTGGATTCCAGCAGATGACCCGCCAGAAACCAGCCGATGCCGAACGCAAAAGGAATCGCCCTGTTTCTGCAAGCTGCCCACAGCGCCCCGGAAATCAAGGCCAGCAGTGCGATTACGGCTGCCGCCGTGCTGAGTGGTTCAAGCAAACCGCGCGACACTGCGGTGTTTTCGTTTAATAACGACATCTGTTCATTGCGCGGCAGAAGTATCTGGCTCGCGTAAGAAAACAGGATGCGTGTTTCGGTCAGCAGCCGCTCCGTGGGAGTAAACCCTCGCAGCGGGTTGAATGGGCCGCCCCAGACATAAAACAGGTAGGCGAATATGGCGGCTGTCTGCAGCGCCAGCAATACGAAAATTAGTTTGGCCAAAGGCTGCTTGGCTCGAGTGCCGCGAAAAAACAGGGCTTCCACAATCAACAACAGCACAGGCAGCAAGGCTCCATTTTCCTTGCTCAAGGCGGCAAGGCTGCCACAGCCGACAGCGCCGAGTGCAATCAGCATGATGCCGCCGCGCGGTTTTCCCGCGATCAGCATTTCCCGGCCACGGACATAAAGCAAAGCGCCAATGACAGAGAACAGCGCGGCCAGTTCGGTCATGCGTTGAACCACATACAGCACGGTTGAGACGTGCAGCGGGTGCAACGCCCATAAGACAGTAATGAGGGCAGCGAGTTGGCGGGGGGGCAAGCGCTTCGGCGAGGCTATTTCATGAACGGTCAGACGCTTGAGCAAGGCTTCCGTGAGAAAAAATAGCGCCAAAGCCGTGGCCAGATGAATGCCGATATTAACCGCCTTGTAATAAAACGGCGAGAGCCCGTCAAAATAATAATTGAGCGCAAAACTGAGCATGGCCACGGGGCGGTGTAGTGGTCCGGCGGTGGAAGAAAACGCCGCCTCCCGCAACGATGAAAAAGACCCGGTGCCAATGTGAAGCGCGGTGTTGTTGACGACATTCGGGTAATCATCCAGCAAAAACGGCCCACCGAGGCCGGGAAAATAAAGCAGCAAGGCAATCAGCGCAATGAGCGCGAACGGTATCAGCCGTTTGATGACGAAGAGGACGCGCAACAAAATGGGATCGGGCAAGATATGCTCCGCTTGGTGTATGCCTGGGCTGGCAGCCTATTATCCCAGAGCAGGTGCAGGACTGCGGGCAAAAAACAGGGGAGGCCGAAGCCCCCCCTTGTTTTGCTGCGATGATGGGTATCGCAAGCTCAACCCATCCTACGCGGGCTGTTATTATTACTGTTATTACGATTCCGCTTAACTACCAAGCCAGCAATCAAGCATCAAGGGATAGTAACAGTAGACGACTGACCATCACAGGTAATGGCGCAAGACTTACCCGTAAGAACCGGCGTACCACATTCGCTAGGAAGCCCGGCCTCCAGATAAGTACCAGCGCATGCACTAGCATCGCTATATGAAAGACTAGCGCTAGCCTTGCTTGACGCATACTGGATTGACGCCGACGAAGCAACCGCACCAGCAACTCCTTTCGCTTTGGCCTTCTTGGCATCAGTGCTCAAATCGACAAACTTCGGCATCGCGGTCGCCGCCAATATCCCCAGAATCACGATCACCATGATCAGTTCGATCAGGGTAAAACCAGATTGTTGTTTCATTTTCATTCTCCTAATTTTGAGGCCGCAGCCCCGTTAAGTTGAACTTTCACTGTGTCTGCTAACCCATTGCCGCAGCAAGAGTTTAACCAAACGTGCGCACTGTAAGAGAAATCCGGCTGGTGCGCAACCGCTTTTTTACCAGTGTTTTGCCAGAAGAAGGCGTGGAAAACGCCGTCCATCCAGCATGAAGAGTGTGGCTGTCGACTTTCTTTAGGCTACGCGCTGACAATCTCCAGGCGTTTTTCGATGCGTTCCAGTCTTTCTGTGAGCTGATGTTTCGCTTATCCCCTACCGATAAGCGAATGCACCCCAAGCCACGGATATTTGAACTAATTTACAGCGTGTTCTGCCATAATAATCAAACATACCACAATGGTGCTTGCCGGAGGGCTGACTAATGAATACCGTGATGTTTGAATTACCTATCGATGTGCTGGCATCGCCCGGCGCCTCGCCAGAATCGCTGGCGAGCGAGGCAAAATTCATGCTGGCGTTGAAGCTTTTCGAGGTTGGGCGCTTGAGTTCCGGTAAGGCTGGAAAGCTCTGCGGCATGGGGCGAGTGGAATTTCTCCTCGCTGCCGGGCGCGCCGGGGTGCCGGTGGTGGCGCTGGATGACGATGAGTTAAGCGCGGAGTTTGGCTCGAATGTTTGACCGGGCGGTGGTCAATGCCGGGCCGCTGGTCGCGCTGTCGCTGCTCGATCAGCTTGATCTGTTGCCGGCTTTGTTTGCCGAATGCTGGGTACCGCAAGCGGTTTTCAACGAGGTGGCGGTGGCGGGTATCGGCAAGCCCGGTGCGAAATCCTTGCAAGGCGCCGACTGGCAGGCGCGCGTAAGGGCGAGTCCGTTCCCCGATCCTTTGTTGGTGATGGAGTTGGATGTCGGCGAGGCCGAGGTGATCAGTCTGGCGCGGCAACTGTCGCCATGCGTGGCGATCATCAACGAGCGCCGAGGCCGGCGCATTGCGCAACACGTTTATGGCCTCCCCGTTAAGGGTACGGCCGGTATTCTGGTTGAAGCGCAGCGCCGTGGGCTGATTTCCGGTGTGCGACCCCGTTTGCTGGAATTGCGCGCGGCTGGTTACTTCATCGCCGATAGCGTGATTGCCGCCGCGTGTCAGGCAGTGGGCGAATAAAGTGTAGAACTGGCTGACGCATCTGATGTTGCCTGCCTATCCGGTTGATTGCCAATACCATCTTCTGTAGAAGGACGAAACAATAAAAACAATAATAAATGGGAGTGCGCCAGCACCTTTTTGTGTAACCCGACATTATTAAAGCACCCCGCAGCAAGCTACGGGGTATTGGGTAGATGGCTTTTCGTAGGTCGGGTTTCAACCCGACATTTTGCTTCGATTCGCCAACCCAGTTGGGTTGAAACCCGACCTACAAAAAACACTACGCCGCAAGCGGCGGGGAATTAAATCCAAAGAGATTAAAAGCCAACGTAGAAGGGTGCTTTCCACGCACCATGGTGCGCAAGCGCACCCATTGCGCCCAGGCAACCGACTTGTCTGAGCCGCCTGCGCATACTTTGCTAAGGTTTTCAACATAAGGAGCAATCTCTTATGGCTACCGTCAATTTCAGTGTGCCCGACGATGTTAAGGCAGCTTTCAATGAAACATTCAATGACCGGAACAAGAGCGCGATCATCGCCGGGTTGATGCGCGAGGCCGTGGAGCGGGCGCAGCGCAAGCAACGCAGCCATGAAGCTATTGCGAGCATTTTGGAGCGGCGCAAAAATGCGCCTGCCATTACCGAAGATCAGTTTCGTACGGCGCGCGAGGAAGGCAGGCCGTGATTCTGGTGGTAGATGCCAGCGTGGCGATCAAGTGGTTTTTTCATGACCGGCCTGATGAAGTCAATGCGCAGCAAGCGCTACAAATTCTACGAAGACACGTGGGTAGGGCGTCAATAAGCCTGTCCTGAGATTGTCGAAGGGCGAAGCGCATTGCGCCGTATGAAAAATCGAATAACATCCGGCGCATTACGGCTGCCGCCTAATGCGCCCTACGCGGACTTCCCGTGGGCACAGAAGCGTGCCCACAAAAACTACATCAGCCAGCGGAGCAGAATGAATAACAGGCTGACGCTGCCCAGCAGCAGCAGCCAGCCAACCCGGCGGGTATGGCCCGCAACAAATTGTTCCACTTCATCGTGCGGGATATCCAGCACCCTGATAGTACGGTCTGTGGATATCCAGTGATTGGCCGATTCTTCGATGCCGCGCAGCATGCTGGGGCGCAACCACAAGAACAAGCCGACCAGCAGCGCAACTACCGCACCGATCAGTGCGACCAGCACCATGGCGTCCAGCAATATGTCCAGTTGGATGGCCGGCATGGAGCCGGCCCAGTATTGCATGGCGGCGGCCTTGTCGAACAGCAGGCCGAAGTACACCAGGATGTAGCACGCGCCGAAGCTGGCGAATATGCCCAGCGGGCGGTGGTGCTGGTAAAGCCATTGTTCGATGCTGACGCTACGGTCCAGCAATTGATTCAGTTGGGAGGTGGAAACCCAGCGGCTGGCAACGCGATTGATGTGCCCTATAAGATGCGGCTTGAGGATCAGCAGCAGCCCCAGTATTAAGCCCATCAGTGCGCCGATCAGCAAGAAAATCGCCAGTGATTGCCACAAGATGATGTTGACCAGATTTGTGCGCATGATACCCCTCTCTATAGTGGATCCCTTAGCCGGGACATAACGTGTTAAGTCTAACCTAGATCATCCATTAGCCAAAATAGCCCTGACGGGGGGGCAGAAATGCGGCGTCTTCGCAGCACTTGTTCATCAGAACCACGCATAGGGTTCAACCGGTTCGAACAGTATGCCGGTCAGCTCGGGCGGCGTGTCCTGCAACGAGGGCAGGCGCGAAACTTCGTGGTTGACGGCAATGTAAAAACGTATCCACTTCTTGCCGTCCTTGCCCGGCTTGAAGTAATTGGTATTGCGTAGGACATAGATCAGGTCGCGTGTCTTGAAGTCGAACATCCAGTTGCCGGGCTCCACCGACAGCGGGGTGGGATCGTAAAATTCCCCGGCGTAATTGCGCGGTTTTTTCTGCAGCCAGATCATCGGATTGTCATATACGAGCATCGCCACATCGGACGGTTTTCCGCGCGTCAAAATCTGCCCGTATTGCATGGTCAGCGCGCTCTGTATCGTGCCCGCAACCGTTTCCATCGCGGTCTTTTCGGCCTGTTCCTGATAGTACGTCACCCGGTCAAGGAACAAGCCCATCATCACCACGACAACAATGATGACCACGATCAGTTCGATCAGGGTGAAACCGCGTTCAGAGGACAGAGGACAGAAGACGGAAGACAGATTCTTGTCCGCGCTTCGCGCGGGCTGTTGAAAAGACGCGGCGCAGCCGCGACAAAGCCTCTGTCCTCTGTCCTCCGTCCTCCGTCCTCTGAACCTCATCTGTTCATCGCCGCTTTGCCCAGGTCCCACATCGGCAGGAATACGCCGAGCGCCAGGATCAGCACCAGGACGCCGAGGAATACGATCAGGATCGGCTCGATTTGCGAGCTGAGGGTCTTGACCTCGTATTCGACTTCGCGCTGGTACATGTCGGCAATCTCGAACATCAGCCCGTCCATGTCGCCGGTTTCTTCGCCGATGGCGATCATTTGCAGCACCACGGGGTTGAATACGTTGGCGGCGACGGCGGTGCGCAGAATGCTTTCGCCGCGCTCCACGCCGTCGCGCATCTGCTCGACGCGGCTGCGCATGAATTCGTTATCCACCACCATGCTGACCACGCTCATGCCTTGCAGGATCGGCATCCCGCTCTTGAAGCTGAGCGCCAGGCTGCGCGCGAACCGTGCCAGCGTGGACTTGAGAATGATCTTGCCGGCGATCGGCAACTGGAATTTGTATCTATCCCACTTGAAGCGGCCCTCTGTCGTGTTGATATAGGAGCGGAAGCCCATCACCGCGCCGATCAGCATCGCCAGCATCAGTAGCCAGTAGTTCACCATGAAGCCGGAAAAGCCGATCAGCATCTTGGTCATCAGCGGAAGTTCGGTGTGAAAGCCGGCGAACACTTTGGCGAACGCGGGGATCACGAACAGGTTGACGATTACGATGGCGATCGCCATGGCCAGCACCACGAAGCCGGGGTAGCGCATGGCGGTCTTGATGCGTTCGCGCATATCGCGCTCGAATTCCAGATGGTCATACAAACGGATGAAAGTTTCGTCCAGCATGCCGGTCATTTCACCGACCTGCACCATGCTGACGTAGAACGGCGAGAAAATTTTGGGGTGGCGGCGCATGGCGGCGCTGAGCTCGCGCCCGCTGTCGAGGCTCTCGCGCAAGTCCTGGATCATCGCGGCAAAGACCGGTTTCTGCGTGGATTCCTGCAAGCCGGCCAGTGCGCGCATGATCGGCACGCCGGCCTTGAGCAGGGTATACATCTGGCGGCTGAACAGCAGCAAATCCATCGGGGTGACGGGTTTGTCGGTGAACAGCCGCTTGAGCCAGTCCGGTTTGCCCATCGTGCCGCCGGTGACGCCGCGGAATGGTGTGATGTCGGTGGGCGTGACACCGGTATTCATCAACTGGTCGGCGATCGCACCGCTGTCATTGCCCTCCAGCGTGCCTTCCACCAGATCGCCTTGCTTGTTGCGCCCCTTGTAGGCGTAGACGGCCATTATTCCTCGATCTGGTTGCTGATGCGCATGACTTCAGACACCGTGGTACTGCCCTGCTTCATTCGTCCCAGCGCATGGTCAAGGATGGTTTTGCCGCGCAGGTACTGGCGCGCGACCTGCATGAAGTGGGTGGCGCTGTCCTGCGCGGCAGCCTCGACCATTTCACGCCCCATTTCCAGCATTTCATATACACCCATGCGGCCGCGATAGCCGGTGCCGTTGCAATGCGAACAGCCGCGCCCGTGCAATAACCCGCTCCACTGTTCGGGCGGCACACCTTCGGCCTTCAACCATTCGCTTTCCTGCGGCGTGGGGACATGCGTTTCGCTGCAGCTCTCGCAGACACGGCGCAACAGCCGCTGCGCGACCACCGCTTGCACCGAGGAAGCCACCATGTAGCGCGGTGTGCCCATATCCACCAGGCGGAACAGCGTGCCGGCGGCATCGCGGGTGTGCAGGGTGGAGAATACCAGGTGGCCGGTCATCGCGGCGCGCAGGCCAATCTGCGCGGTTTCCGGATCGCGTATTTCACCGATCAGGATCACGTCCGGGTCCTGGCGCAGGGCGGAACGCAACACGCGCGAAAAAGTCAGGTCGATTTTTTCATTGACCTGCACCTGATTGATGCCGGACAAACGGTATTCCACCGGATCTTCCACGGTGATGATCTTTTGCTCAAGGGTGTTGATTTCCGCCAGTGCGGCATACAGCGTGGTGGTTTTGCCGCTGCCGGTCGGGCCGGTGACCAGCACCATGCCGTTGCTGCGCCGGATGATTTCGCGAAAGCGCTTCAGCATGTCGGGCGGCATGCCCAGCTTGTCCAGCCCGATCATCCCGCCGCTTTGTTGCAGCAAGCGCATCACCACCGATTCGCCGTATTGCGTCGGACAAGTGGCGATACGCACATCCACGCCCTGCTCGCGTACCCGCACATGGAAGCGCCCGTCCTGCGGCAGGCGTTTCTCGGAAATATCCAGTCCCGACATCAGTTTGAGGCGCAATACCAGCGCCGGCGCGATTTTGTTGTCGGCCTCCATTTGCAGGTGCAGCGCGCCATCGATGCGGAAACGGATCACCAGGCGCCCTTCCTGCGGTTCGATGTGAATGTCGGAAGCGCGGATCTGTGTGGCGTCGTCGAACATGGTTTGCAGCAATTTGACTACCGGCGCCTCTTCGAGGCCGACGGTATCGGTCAGCGTGCCAAAATCGACGTAGGTGTCGCCGAGATCTTCGCTGAGTTCGCGCGCCAGACCGGTGATTTCTTCGGTGCGCCGATAGCCGCGATCGATGCTTTCCAGCAATTGCCCTTCGGTGACGACTGCCACATCGATGTCGCGTTTGACCGTGCGCGATATTTCGTCAAAGGCAAACAGGTCGGTCGGGTCGGCCATGCCGACCAGCAGCGCGCCATTGCGCTCTTCCAGCACGATGGCGCGGAAGCGCCGCGCCTGGTTTTCCGGCAGCAGGCGAACCTGTTCGAGATTGATATTGTAGTACTTGAGGTTGATATAGGGGATATTGAGCTGCTTGGCGAGCGCTTCGGAAATCTGCTCTTCGGTGACGATGGCGCTGTCCACCAGCACGCGCCCCAGCTTGCGTCCGCTGCGCTTTTGCTGTTCAAGCGCGAACTGCAATTGATCCTGCGATATGATTTTCTGCTGAGCCAGCAAATCGCCCAAGCGAACTTTCTCCGGACGCGCCATAATTCTTCCCCTGAATGGATATTTCCGCGATGCAGATTTACAAGGGCGGAAGTTAGCCGTTTTTCCCGACACTGACAAGCCTTGCCGACAACTTCCTCATGTTTCATGTGATTCTCTATCAGCCGGAAATTCCGCCGAACACCGGCAATATCATTCGCCTGTGCGCCAATACCGGTTGCCGGTTGCATTTGATCAAGCCGCTCGGTTTCACGCTGGAAGACAGGCAGCTCGTTCGCGCCGGGCTGGATTATCACGAGTTTGCGGCAGTGCGCGTGTATGACGCTTTGCCGGATTGTTTGGCGGCATTTGATCCGGCGCGCGTTTTTGCGCTGACGACCAAGGGTTCGCAAGCTTTCCATCAAGTCGGTTACCAAACCGGCGACGCGTTCCTGTTCGGGCCGGAAAGCTGCGGCCTGCCTGCCGAAGTGCTGAATCAATTCGCTGCCGGGCAGCGTGTGCGTTTGCCGATGTTGCCGCACAGCCGCAGCCTGAACCTGTCGAATACCGTGGCCGTGGCCGTGTTCGAAGCATGGCGGCAGTGCGGGTTTGAGGGTGGTTCGTAATCCCAGTGCATTCCCATGCGCCGCGCGGGAATGGGATTTTTGCGCTCCACGTTGCCAGTGATAGTAACTGGAGTTGGAATGAGCGGGAATTCATGGGGCAGGAATTTAATTGACAACAATAGGTTATTGAATTAGCTTCGCGTAGATTATGGGAATTCCGCTCATCTCCACGTTATTCGGGTCAAGAAGCCATGGCAGCGGTTGGTTCGCCATCGGCTTGGGTGCGCATGGCGTTTATCTGGCGAAAGTCGAATTTGCCGGGGCGATGCCGTGTGTGAAGCGCTGTGAGTATCACGAAACCGGCACGGTGTCGGCGGCCGCATTGGAAAAGCTGCGCCGCGAGGCGAATATCGGCGGGCATTCCTGCACCACGCTGCTGGCGCCGGGCGAATATCAGATGTTGCTGGTCGAAGCGCCCAATGTTCCGGCCAATGAGTTGAAGACGGCAATCCGCTGGAAGATCAAGGACAGCCTGAATTACCGCGTCGACGATGCCACGGTGGATGTATTGCAGATTCCCGCCAGTAAATTCGGTTCGGACCGCGTGCAATCCATGTATGCGATTGCCGCAGCCAACAGCACGATTCAAAAGCGCATTGCATTGTTCGAACAGGCGAAGATCGCACTGGAGGTGATCGATATTCCGGAAATGGCGCAGCGTAATATCGCCGCACTGTTCGAGCAGGAGGATCGCGCCCTGGTGGTGCTGGCATTTGATGATAACGGCGGCCTGTTGACATTCACTTCCGGCGGCGAGCTGTATTTGTCGCGGCGCATCGAAATCAGCGCCGGCCAATTGCGGGATGCCGACGAAAACCTGCGTGAACAATATCGCAACCGTGTCGAGCTGGAGTTGCAGCGCTCGCTGGATTATTTCGGCCGCCAGTTCAATCATATTCCGGTCAATCGTGTGCTGGTGGCTGCGCCGGATGATTCCGGACTGGTGGAATTCCTGGCGTCGGTGAGCGATACGAAGGTGGAAAAACTGGACTTGTCGCAAGTGATGGACATCAGTGCGGTACCGGCGCTCGCCGACAGTGAATTTGCTGCCAATGCCTTGCCGGCGCTGGGCGCGGCGTTGCGTCAGGAGAAGAAGGCGTCATGAGCCAGCAGATCAATCTGTTCAATCCGCTTTTCATGAAGCGGCGCAAGTATTTTTCGCTGCTGGCCATGTTGCAGGCGTTGGGCATGATTATCGCGGGTTCATTGTTTTTATATGGTTATGCGATCGATCAGGTTGGTCAGCTTAAGAAGCAGTCGGAAGAAAGCAACAAACGCTACAATGCCGAAGAAGCACGCCTGATACGCCTCACGGCCGAATTCTCACCGCAACAGGCCGATCAGGCCTTGCAGAACGAGGTGCGGCGGCTGGAAAAGCAGCTCGCCGATCAGGCTGAACTGATTGGAGTCATCAAGTCCGGCGCGGTGGGCAATACCACCGGTTATTCGGAATACATGCGCGCCTTCTCGCGCCAGGTGGTGCAGGGCTTGTGGTTGACCGGTTTCAGGGTGGTTGGGGACGCGACGCAAATCAGCTTGAGCGGCGCCGTGCTGAGTCCTGAACTGCTGCCGACCTACATTCAACGGCTGAGCAAAGAGGATGTCATGCAGGGCAAAACCTTCGCCACCTTGCAGATGCAGCAACCAAAAGTTGCCGCAGACCAGGGCAATAATGCGCGTTATATCGAGTTTACCTTGCATTCCAGTCTGGACGGCGAGGTCAAGAAATGAAGCGTTACTGGGAACTGGCGCGCAGCAAGATAGACGACATGTCGCTGCGCGAGCGCGCGATAATTTTCCTGGCGGTTGCGTTTGTGGTGGTTGCGTTGATCAATGCAACGCTGCTTGATCCTCTGCTGGCGAAGCAGAGAGTGTTGTCGGCACAGGTGGTGCAGCAGCAGGAGAAAATGAAGGCGTTGCAAGCGCAGATGCAGAGCCTGTCGCAAGCCAGGCGCGATGACGAACACTCGCCGCTGCGCACCCGGTTGGCGCAGATCAAACGGCAGGTGCAGGAGCAGGACGGCTACTTGCAAAGCCGTAGCGACCGCCTGGTCGAGCCGAACAAGATGGCTGGCCTGCTGGAGCAGGTGCTGACCAAGAACGGCAAGCTGCAATTGATAGCGCTCAATACCCTGCCGGCGAGCTTGTTGATAGAGAAACCACCGGCAGGAAATGCTGCGCCGGCACAGCCGGTTGCGCCTTCCGGGCAGAAACAGATTTTCAAACACGGCGTGAAAATCACCGTGCGCGGCGGCTATCTGGATTTGCTGCGCTATCTGGACGAACTGGAAAAGCTGCCGGCGCAGATGTTCTGGGGGGAGGTCAGCCTGAGCGTGGAAAAGCATCCGGATGCGGCGCTGACATTGATTTTGTACACCTTGAGCCTGGACAAGACATGGCTGACGGTATGATTCAGAAGACAGAGGACAGAGGACAGAGGACAGATATTTGTGTGCCGCTGTGCGGCACCTTTATTAAAGGTGCGGCTGTGCCGCAGATGGTCGCTGTCTGTCTTCTGTCCTCTGTCCTCTGTCCTCTGAACGCCGAAGAATTGCCCGATCCGACCCGGCCGCCTGCTATTATCGCCATGCCGGTGATTGCGGCGAGTGGCGTAGCGGATAATCAACCTGCGCGGCTGCAATCCATTATCATTTCCAAAACCCGCCGTGCTGCTATCATTGACGGTGAGACAGTCGAGCTGGGCGGTAAACATGGCGATGCAAAACTGATTGAAGTGAACGAAGGCAGTATAGTATTGCTCAGTGCGGAGGGGCGGCAGGTGATGGCGTTGTTTCCCGATGTGAAAATGACTATTACAAAAGCTACAGCCAAGAATGAAGACAGGAAAGTGAAAATAAAACCACAATCGCCGCAAAGCAAGGCGCAGCCTCAAAGCCAGAAGGCGAATCAGGCCGTTGCCAAGGATGGGAAATGAGAACCCTGTTTCTGTCCTCAGTCATCTGTCTTCTGTCTTCTGTATTGGCCGGCTGCGCTGCGCCGAACAGCCGTAATCAAACGGCGGAAGCCATTCAGCGCGAAATGAAGCAGGCCGTGCAGGTCAGCGCGCAGCCGGGCGAACCCGATGCGGTGAGCAAGGCCCTGTTGCCACCTCTCGCGGTGGGTATGCCCATGGTGGACAATAAACCGCTGGAGGCCAGATTTGACTTGACGGTGAACAATACGCCGGTCAATCAGGTGTTCATGGCGATTGCTTCCGGCACGCGCTACAGCATGCTGCTGCATCCCGATGTCAGCGGCAGCATTTCGCTGAACCTGAAAGATGTGACAATGTTCGAGGCGCTGGAGGCGATACACGAGATGTATGGCTACGATTACAAGCTGGACGGTACGCGTATTTACATTCAGCCGATTGCCTTGCAGACGCGGATTTTTCAGGTGAATTATCTGACCGGCGAGCGCACCGGCAGTTCGTCGCTGCGGGTCGTATCGAGTTCGGTGTCGAGTAGCGGTGCAGGAGGAAGTCCGGCAGGCACAACGGGGACCTCGACCACTACGTCGGGAGGAACTTCCCAGGGAGGGGATGGCAGTAAAGTGAGCATGAGCAGCAAGTCGGACTTCTGGGATGAGTTGAGTAAATCGCTGCAATTGATCGTCGGCAATGAGAAGGGGCGCAGCGTGGTGATCAGCCCGATGTCCGGCGTGATCGTGGTGCGCGCGATGCCGGATGAGTTGAAGAGTGTTGCGGCCTATCTCAAGGCATCGCAGATTTCCATCGAGCGGCAGGTGATACTCGAAGCGAAAATTATTGAGGTGCAACTCAATGACGGTTTTCAGTCAGGTGTAAACTGGGCCGGATTCGGAAGTCTGAAAACCAGCCCGACCAGCAGGGGGTCATTTGGGCAAGTAGGGGCAGGAGCGACGCTGAGCCCTAATGCGGCAGACGGGACGGCAACCACGATTGCCAACTTGGCGCTTTCGGCCTTGCCGGGTGCAGCATTGGCATCCGGTATGGCAGGCTCATTATTTGGGCTGGCGTTTCAAACCAACAATTTTGCGGCCTTGCTGAGTTTCCTGGAAACCCAGGGCAATGTGCATGTGCTGTCCAGTCCGCGCATCGCCACGTTGAACGGCCAGAAGGCGGTGCTGAAGGTCGGGACGGACGAGTTCTTCGTCACCAACGTTTCCACCACCACGACCACCGGCACGTCCACCACCTCCACGCCGAGCGTAACGTTGCAGCCATTCTTTTCCGGCATTTCGTTGGACGTGACGCCGCGCATCGGTCAGGACAACGAGATTATTCTGCACATCCATCCTTCGGTGAGTCTGGTCAGCACGGTGACTAAAACAGTGGATGTCGGCGGCACTGGCGGGACGCTGAATCTGCCGCTGGCCTCCAGTTCCATTTCCGAGTCCGATAGCATCGTGCGCGCGCGCGATGGCCAGGTCGTGGCGATCGGCGGCTTGATGCGCCAGGCGACCTTTGAGGACCGTTCCGGTTTGCCGGGCTTGCCCAAGACGGTTCTTGGCCAAACCAGTCAGCGCAGCGAAAAACGCGAGTTGATCATCCTGTTGAAACCCACTGTGGTGGATAACGACAAGGATTGGTCGGATGACATTACACACAGCCGCGACCGGTTTAACGGGCTGAACGGGCAGGGTGCAAGGCGCTGATGACCATGTATCTACAGCACTTTGGCTTGCGCGAACAACCGTTCAGCCTGACCCCTGATACCAGCTTCTTTTTTGCCGGCTCCAGTTATCAGGCGGCGCTCAACACCCTGCTGGTGGCGGCGCGCAACGGCGAGGGCTTCGTCAAGATTGTCGGCGAGGTGGGCAATGGCAAGACGCTGCTGTGCCGCAAATTCCTCGCCATTCTGAATCAGGTATCGCCCGTGCCGTCCGCACCCGATGCGCCGCCCGCGCCGCGCTTTCTTACTGCCTATATCCTTAATCCCTATCTTGAGCCGCGCAGCCTGTTGCTGGCACTGTCGGAAGAATTTTGCGTGCCGCTGGACAAGGATGCCGATCAACACCAGTTGCTGAAAGGGTTGACGCTCGCGCTGCTGGAGTGTGCGCGCAAAGGCCAGCGTGCGCTGGTGTGTCTGGACGAGGCGCAGGCAATGCCGTTGGAAAGCCTGGAAGTGTTGCGCCTGCTCACCAATCTCGAAACCGAGAAGCGCAAGTTGATGCAGGTGGTGCTGTTCGGGCAGCCGGAACTGAACGAACGGCTGCGGCATCGCTCGATACGCCAGTTGCGCCAGCGCATCAGCTTCCAGCACGAATTGAAAGGGCTGCGCAGGGACGAGATGGAGCGCTATCTGCGCCATCGCCTGGCAGTGGCCAAGTTTCCCGGTGAGACGCTATTCAGCAAGGGCGCGGTGAACAGGTTGTACCGTGTCACCGGTGGCACGCCGAGGTTGATCAACATTATTGCGCACAAGGCTCTGATGCTGGCGTTCAGCGATGGCAGGCAACAGGTATTTGCCAGGCATGTCGGCGACGCGGCAGCGGATACGCCGGAAGCGCGCCGCGATTGGCTGCCATGGGCCGTGGTGGCTGGTGTGGCAGCGGTCGTTTTGCTGGGAGTCGCGTGGATGGAGTTGCAATGAGCGTCATCAATCAGGTGCTTAACCAACTCGAGCAGCGCGGTGCGCATACCACGTTGGAGCGTGCCATGGTGCGCCCCGTGCCGCATAGTCAACGCCGGTTCGCCATGACCAAGCCTTTGCTGGCATTGGGGTTGGTGCTGGCGACCGGGATTGCCGCGTGGCAATGGATGCAGGCGCGCAAGCCTGCCCTGAGCTTGGTCGAAGGGCCGCAGGTTGTTGCGGCGAACGTCATACAGCGCCAACAGGTGTCTGCGCCGGTTCCTGTCCCAGCCCCGGCTCCGGCCGTTTCGGCTGTTGTGGGCGCTGTTGGTGTTGCCGGCGCCGGCGCTGTTGATACCGCCAGTGCGGTTCATGCCGCCGATGCCGCAAACTCAGGCGAAACTCCCCTGGTGGCAATGCTGCCGCCCGCCTCGCGCCTGAGCTCTGAGCTAAGCGCAATACCGTCGCCTTCCCCCAGTCGGCAAAGCGCAGCCTTGCCCAATGCGAAAGCCGCTCCAGGCGGGAGCGAAACAGCTTTGCCTAACGCGAAAGCAACACCGGACGGGAGCGAGAAACAGCCAGCCAATGCAGCGCCGCCGGCCGCCAGGCCGCAGCCGATACAGACGCCCAATGCGCGCACCGCAGCCCAAGCCTCGGCAGGCACATCGCCGATGAAGCAGGTCAGCCCCGCGCAACATGTCGATGCGGAATTCAGCAAGGCAGTGGCGTCAATGCAACAGGGACACATCGACGACGCAATAGCGGGATATGAATCGGTGTTGCGTCTGGATGCGGGACATGATGCAGCGCGCCAGGCATTGGTGGCTTTATTGTTGGAAAGCAAACGTGGCGCGTATGCCGAGCGCGTGTTGCAAGACGGGTTGAAAAACAAGCCGGAGCATACCGCGTTCGCCATGTTGCTGGCGCGCCTGCAGGTGGAGCACAGCGCAGTCGATCAGGCGGTGGTGACGCTGGAAAGATCCCTGTCGTATGCCCATTCGCAAGCCGACTACCAGGCGTTTTATGCCGCATTGCTGCAACGCCAGAGCCGGCATCAGGAAGCGGTTACCCATTACCAGACCGCGCTGCAACTTGCCCCGCATAACGGCGTCTGGCTGATGGGCTACGGCATTTCCCTGCAGGCGGTGCAACGTAACGAAGATGCCAGAAATGCGTTCAAACGTGCGCTCGAGTCGAATACACTCAATCCAGAATTGCAGGCGTTTGTGCAGCAGAAAATCAAAGAGCTTTGATTTTCAGAGGACAGAAGACGGAGGACAGAAGACAGAGGCTTTGTGCGGCGGAGCCGCGCCTTTGTCGGGCTTTGCCCGACACAAAACAAAACCCGCGCAGCGGACAACGCATCCGTCTTCTGTCCTCCGTCATCTGTCCCCTGAACGCACCAGCGTTCTTGCCACTACCCACGCACTGATTTCAACCGCGCCGCGTTTCTGTACCGCTTCGGCGAGCGCGTTCAGGCTGGCTCCGGTGGTCAGCACATCGTCCACCAGTGCGACGCGCCTGCCGCTCAAATCGGCGTCGCAGCGGAACGCAGCGCGCATATTCTTCTTGCGCTCCTTCCACGGCAAGGCGGATTGCGGCGGGGTGTCGCGCACGCGCTGGCAGGCGTGCGGCAGCAGTTCAAGATCAAATCCACGGGCGATTTTTGCGGCGAGCAACTGCGATTGATTGAAGCCACGGTTGCGCAATTTGTTCGGGTGCAGCGGCATCGGAATGACGCAATCCGGCAGGTTGGCGGGGTTGATGCGTTGCGCCAGTTTTTCTGCAAAGGCGTAAGCCAGGGCGAGTTGTTCGCCATATTTCATCGCCTGAACCAGTTTGTCGAGCGGGAAGCTGTAGCCGAACACGGCAGTGGTGCGGGCGAATAACGGCGGATGTTTCAGGCATTGCCCGCAGATTTCGCCGGCCAGTGACGGCAGGGCGCAGCTTGGACAATGCGCCGCATCGAGATAGGGCAGTGCATGATTGCAGGCCGCACACCACAACCCGTCACGGCTCATGCAGCCGCACAGCACGCAGGGTTGCGCAGGTAGGATTTGCTTAATTCCTGCGCGGGTGTTCAAAATTACATTGCGTAAAATTGACAAGCCGTTGCCCTTTCAAGGATGATGCGCCGTTTCCGTTCAACCCGAATCATACAATTAAGCCGCCATGAATACCCAGACCATAGAATTCATTCGCCCTGCCAAACAAACTGCTACGCCGCAATGCTGGAATGTGGCCGATGTGGAAGCGCTGCTCAAGCTGCCGTTCGCCGATCTGCTGTACCGTGCGCAGCAGATCCACCGCGAACATTTTGACCCGAATGCGATACAGCTTTCCACCTTGCTGTCGATCAAGTCCGGCGGTTGCACCGAGGACTGCGGCTATTGCCCGCAATCGGCATTCAATTCCGCCGGCGTGGAAGACCGCAAGATGCTTGAGGTGAGCGCGGTGGTGGAAGCCGCACGCGCCGCGCAGCAGAAAGGCGCCGGACGTTTCTGCATGGGCGCGGCATGGCGCGAGCCCAGCGACGAGGATATGGAAGTCGTGGTGGAAATGGTCAAGGCGGTGCGCGATCTGGGCATGGAAACCTGCGCTACGCTGGGCATGCTGAACGACGAACAGACCGAACAGTTACGCGCCGCCGGGCTGGATTACTACAACCATAATCTGGATACCGCGCCTGAGTTCTACGGCGAGATCATCAGCACGCGCGATTACCAGGATCGGCTGGACACGCTGGAGCGGGTGCGCAAGGCGGGCATGAACATCTGCAGCGGCGGCATCGTCGGCATGGGCGAGAGCCTCACGCAGCGCGCCGGGCTGATCGCGCAACTGGCCAACATGAACCCCTACCCGGAGAGTGTGCCGATCAACAACCTGGTCAAGGTCGAAGGCACGCCGCTGGCGAATACGGAAGAGCTCGACCCGCTGGACTTTGTGCGCACCGTCGCGGTGGCACGCATCGCCATGCCGACCGCGCGTGTGCGCCTTTCCGCAGGGCGGCAGCAGATGTCCGATGCGGTGCAGGCCTTGTGTTTCCTCGCCGGCGCAAACTCCATTTTCTATGGCGAGCAATTGCTCACCACCGGCAACCCGGATGTGGAGAAGGACCGCGCGCTGCTCGACAAGCTGGGGATGTATCCTCTTACCGAAAAACATTAGCTACAGAGCATGTAGGATGGGTTGAGCGTAGCGATACCCATCGTTTTATGGACATCCTATTGTTGGGTATCGCTACGCTCAACCCAACCTACGAAGCCGTGGCAAAGAAATGCCTTTCACCGAACTGCAAAAAGAACTGAACGAACGTGCCGCGCAAGGTTTACTGCGGCAACGGCGCACGCTATCCAGCCCGCAGTCTCCGCACATCGTAGTAGATGGAAAACTCTACCTGTCGTTTTGCAGCAATGATTACCTCGGCCTAGCCAACCATCCGCAGCTCATCGCCGCGCTGCAACAGGGCGCTGCGCAATATGGTGTGGGCGCGGGCGCGGCGCATCTGGTGAGCGGGCATAGTGCCGCGCATCATCAACTCGAACTACGACTCGCCGCTTTCGTCGGCAAACCCGCCGCGCTGCTGTTTTCCACCGGTTACATGGCCAACCTCGGCACGGTGCAGGCGCTGGTCGGTAAGGGCGACGCGGTATTTGCCGACAAGCTTAATCATGCCTCGCTGAATGATGCGATGCTGCTGTCGCGCGCCGCAGTGAAACGCTATCGCCATAACGACATCGCGCAACTGGCGGCACTGCTCGAACAAACACAAGCCGGACGCAAACTCATCATCACCGATGCGGTATTCAGCATGGATGGCGATCTCGCGTCACTGCCGGAATTGCTGGCGCTCTGCGAACAACACGATGCGTGGCTGCTGGTCGATGACGCGCACGGCTTCGGCGTGCTGGGCGAGCAGGGGCGTGGCTCGCTGGCGCATTGCGGCATCGCCTCGGAACGCATCATTTACATGGCAACGCTGGGCAAGGCGGCCGGCGTATTCGGCGCGTTTGTCGCGGCGGAGCAGGTGGTGATCGACACGCTGGTCAATCATGCGCGCAGCTATGTCTACACCACGGCCACATCGCCCGCATTGGCCTGTGCGCTATCGGCGAGCCTGCAACTCATCGAACAGGGCGATGCGATGCGCGAGCAGTTGCGCAACTTGATCGTGCAACTGCGCAGCGGGCTGGCAGGTTTGCCTTGGCAATTGATGCCGTCGGATACCGCGATCCAGCCGTTGCTGATCGGCGACAACCATGCGGCGCTGGCGTTGAGCGAAGGGTTGCGCGAGCGCGGCATCCTGGTCGCGGCGATTCGCCCGCCCACCGTGCCGCAGGGTACGGCGCGCCTGCGCATCACCCTGTCCGCCGCGCACAGTGCTGGGGATGTGGCGCAGTTAATTGAGGCGTTGCATGAGCTTGCACATTGACAGTTATGGCAGCGGCGCGCCGCTGCTGTTGATCCACGGATGGGGCATGCACGGCGGAATGTGGGGCGGGGTCGCGGAACAATTGGCGGAACATTTCCGCGTGCTGGCGGTGGATTTGCCGGGGCATGGGTATTCCAGAGGACAGAGGACAGAGGACAGAGGACAGAATAAAAAGCATGGGGAGTTGCTGGACGACATTATCGACCAGCTATCGGCGCAGTTCGATGAACCGCTCAACGTGTGCGGCTGGTCGCTGGGCGGGCAGGTCGCGTTGCGCTGGGCTATGCGCCATCCGCAGCAAATAAACCGCTTGGCGCTGGTGGCGAGCACGCCGTGCTTCGTGCGCCGACCGGACTGGGATTGTGCGATGGCGGCGGAGACGCTGGCGGAATTTGCCGCCGCGCTGCAACAGGATTACGCGCAAACCTTGCGGCGTTTCCTCGCCCTGCAAGTGCGCGGCAGCGAGCGGGAGCGCGAGTTGCTAGCATCGTTGCGTAGCGCGCTATCGAGCCGCGGTGAGCCGGATCTGGGCGCATTGCGGGCCGGGCTGGAGATCCTGCACGATTGCGATTTGCGCGACGAATTGCCGGGCATCAAACAACCCGCACTGGTGGTTTGCGGCGAACGTGATACCCTCACGCCGCCGCAGGCTGCGCACTACCTTGCGGCGCAACTGCCGGATGCGCGATTGGTGGAGATCGAGGGTGCGGCACATGCGCCGTTCCTGTCTCACCCGCAAATTTTTATCCAGCACTTGAAGAGTTTCCTGAATGAATGAGTTCGAAATCGACAAACGCGCCATGCGTCGTGCCTTCAACCGCGCGGCGGCAGACTACGACGCGGCGGCGGTGTTGCAGCGCGAGGTATGCATGCGCATGCTGGAGCGGCTGGACTACATCAAGCTGCAACCGGCGCGCATTCTGGATGCGGGCAGTGGCACGGGTTGGGGTGCGCGCCAGTTGGCGGAAAAATATCCGGCGGTGCAGATCGCCTCGCTGGATATTGCCATCGGCATGCTGCAGGCCGCGCGCAGCCGCTCCGGCTGGTGGCGCAAGCTGTTCAGCGGCGCGCAGCAAATGCAGATATGCGGCGACATCGAAGCCTTGCCATTGGCAGCCAACAGTGTCGAGATGGTGTGGTCGAATCTGGCGGTGCAGTGGTGCAACGACCTGCCCGCTACCTTTGTCGAATTGCATCGCGTGCTGAAAGCGGACGGGTTGCTGATGTTCAGCACCTTCGGGCCGGATACGCTCAAAGAGTTGCGTCAGGCGTTCGGCGGCGTGGACAGCCACAATCACCTGAACCGCTTTGCCGACATGCACGACATCGGCGACATGCTGGCGCATGCCGGTTTTGCCGATCCGGTGATGGACATGGAATACCTGACGCTGACTTATGACGATGTGCGCGGTTTATTGCATGACCTGAAACGCATCGGCGCGCACAACGCCACGGCCGGGCGCGGACAGGGTCTGATGGGAAAGAATGCCTGGGCGCGTTTGCTGGAGAATTACGAGCGGCTGCGCCGCGACGGCAAGCTGCCTGCTACCTATGAGGTGGTGTATGGTCACGCGTGGAAGCCGCAGCCACGCATGACGAAGGACGGCGCGGCGATCATCCATACTTCATTCAAAATGAAATGAACCAGGTCGTGCGCGCTTCAAACCCCTCCCAGCCTCTCCTTGTCAGGGGAGGAGTGGACGCAGCTCCCTCCCCTGACAAGGGGAGGGTTGGGGAGGGGTTTGCTTTATGAACTACTTCATTACCGGCACCGACACGGGTGTCGGCAAGACGCTGGTCAGTTGCGCGCTGCTGCATGGCTTTGCCGCGCAGGGGAATAACGTGGTCGGCATGAAGCCGGTGGCGGCGGGTTGCGATGACCAAGATCAAAACGAAGATGTCCTGCACTTGCGTGCCGCCGGTAATGTGCTGGCCGGCAAAGGCCAGATCAATCCATATTGCCTCGTGCAGGCGGTCGCGCCGCATCTGGCGGCGCAGTTCGCCGGTATCCGCATCAACTTCGCGCGCATTGAGGAGTCGTTCTCGGAGTTGAAGGCGCAAGCCGATGTGGTGATCGTGGAAGGTGTTGGCGGTTTTGTTGTGCCGCTCAATGACAAACAGGATGGCGCGGATCTGGCGGCGCATTTGGCGTTGCCGATTATCCTGGTGGTCGGGATGCGGCTGGGCTGTCTGAATCACGCGCTGCTTACGGCAGAGGCGATTGCCGCGCGCGGCTTGACGCTGGCAGGCTGGGTGGCGAATGTGTTGGATGCGGAGATGGCGATGCTGAATGAAAATATCGCTGCCTTGCGGCAGCGCATCGCCGCACCGCTGATTGGCGTGATACCGTATCAGAAATGCCCGGACGCACGCGCAGTCGCAGGGTATCTGGATGTGGTGCTGCTGTATAAGCGGGATTAGGAATCTGTTGTAGGAGCGCGCCCTGCGCGCGACAGGTGCTCGCACGCAGGGCGCGCTCCTACAACTGCAATCTGCGGGCAAGAGTTTTTCATCGTTCCCACGCGGAGCGTGGGAACGATGAACGCTCCGCGATGAAACTTCCGCAGCCCTTTCCCGATTGTTTGTATCTTGCCGGTATCCGGGGCATGGTGTGACGTATCGAACAAATTGGCAGCGTGTTGTGGCAATATATCCGAATGTCGACCTGCAGCTTAACCCCATGAAAAATATTCGTGATCTCTGTGCTCTTTGTGGCGAGAGGTTTTTTACGGGCTTATTGGTCTTGCTGTCGCTTGCATTATTGGCCGGTTGCGAAAAATCCAAAGTGCCTTCGCCGTTCCACGCCAGCGATATCGGCGCAATGTTCACCAAAGCGGATTTCCGTCTGACCGACCATAACGGCAAGACGCGCACGCTGGCGGATTTTCGCGGCAAGGCGGTGGCAGTGTTCTTCGGTTACACTCACTGCCCGGACGTGTGCCCTACCACGCTGGCTGATCTGGCACGGGCAATGCGGTTGCTTGGGAAGGATGCAGACAGGGTGCAGGTGCTGTTTGTCACCGTTGATCCGGAACGCGATATGCCGGAAATGCTGGCGCAATATGTCCCCGCATTTTACCCGTCGTTCCTCGGGTTGTATGGCGATGCGCAAGCCACGGCGCAGGCTGCCAAGGCATTTTATGTGGGCTATGACAAGCGGCCGACCGCATCCGGCTACAATGTGGATCACAGCGTCGGCACGTTTTTGGTTGATCCGGCAGGCAAGGTGCGGTTGCGCGCGCCCCATGCGCAACGCGCCGAATGGTTCGCCGACGATATCCGGCTGCTGCTCGGCGGGGCATAGTCGGAAGGCAGAGGACAGAAGACAGAAGACAGAAGACAGATGACAGATGACAGATGACAGAACGTTGTGCGGCTTCGCCGCGCTTTTATTGGATAATTGCCGCGTAGCGGCAACAAAACCTCTGTCTTCTGTCTTCTGTCCTCTGTCCTCTGTCTTCTAATTAGGGAGAACGTGAATGAAAATTCTGTTGGTGGATGACCACGCATTATTCCGCGACGGGATGCGCCATGTGCTGCAGCGATTGCCAGAAGAAGTTGAGATGCTGGAGGCGGGAAATTTCCCTGATGGCTTGAAAGTTGCCGCACAGCATCCGGAACTGGATCTGGCGTTGCTGGATTTGAATATGCCGGGTAGCGAGGGGCCGATTTCCATCCGGTTCTTTCACCGGCATTATCCGCATATTCCGGTCGTGGTGGTTTCCGGCGAGGAGAGCCGTGGCTATATGGAAAAGGTGATGAACTACGGCGCAATGGGCTTCGTGTGCAAGAGTTCGACTGCGGCCGTGATGTTGAGTGCTTTGAATCTGGTGCTTTCCGGCGGCGTGTATATTCCGCCGGAAATGTTGCGGCAGCATAGCGTGATAATTGAAGAGGCGCCGGAGGTTATCGATCGGCGCAGTCTGCGCACCAACGAATATGGCTTGACCAGCCGTCAGATGGAGGTGTTGAGGTATATGGCAGCGGGAATGTCCAACAAGGAAATCGCCGATGCGGTTCACCTTGCCGAAGGAACTGTCAAGATTCACGTGGCGGCGGTCTATCAAACCTTGCGCGTGAGCAACCGCATGGAAGCGGTGCGTGCGGCTGAGAAGCTCGGACTGCTCGGTACTTCCACTCATGGCTGAAGCGGATAGCGCATCTCCCGGCGGCAAATTGTTCAGCTTGCTGCGCGAGTCGCGCTGGTTGCTGCTGGCTGCCTGTGCGCTGTATTTCACCGTGGCCTTGTATGGCTATGATGTCGCCGATCCGGCCTGGTCGCACAGCGCAAGCGGCGCAGTTACCAATAATCCGGGCGGTGTGCTGGGGGCATATCTCTCTGATCTGCTGTTTTACCTGTTCGGCTTTTCTGCCTGGTGGTGGGTGTTGTTCATGCTGCAGCGCGTATGGGCGGGATACCACGATTTGCGTCCCGGCAGCATCTTCGACAAGCGGGCGTGGTGGATATCGGTCGCGGGATTTGCGCTGTTGCTGCTGGCCAGCAGCGCGCTTGAAGCGGTTCGCCTGTATACGCTGAAAGTCACGCTGCCGCTGGCTCCCGGCGGGATGTTCGGCGCGCTGCTCGGCGATGCGCTGACGCGTCTGTTCGGCTTTACCGGTGCGACGCTGTTGCTGCTGGCGCTGATTGCCGCCAGCTTCAGCGTGTTCAGCGGTTTGTCCTGGCTGCGTTTTATGGACTGGCTGGGTGCGCTGCTGGAAACCGTTTACCAATGGGCGCGCCTGGCCTGGCAGACCTGGCAGGATCGGCGTATCGGCGCGCAGGCGATGAGTGAGCGTGTCGCCATCGTCGAAGAAGAAAAGAAACGTGTCGAAGAGCACCAACCCATCCACATCGAAATGCCGGTAATAGAAGTAGCCCGATCGACACGTGCAAGCGCGGAAAAACAGGTCCCGTTATTTGCCGATATGCCGGATTCGCCGCTGCCGCCGCTGCATTTGCTTGATCCGGCAACGCAGCGGGTAGAAGCGGTATCCGCCGATACGCTCGATTTTACTTCGCGTCTGATTGAGCGCAAGTTGAAGGATTTTGGCGTGGTGGTGAAGGTGGTTGCCGCCTACCCCGGACCGGTGATTACGCGCTACGAAATCGAACCGGCGGTTGGCGTGAAGGGCAGCCAGATCACCAATCTGGTGAAAGACCTGGCGCGCGCGCTGTCGGTGGTGAGCATCCGGCTGGTGGAGACCATCCCGGGCAAGGCTTATATGGCGCTGGAACTGCCCAATTCGAAGCGCCAGATGGTGCACCTGTCGGAAATCCTCGGCTCGCAGGTGTATGCCGACATGGGTTCGGCGCTGACCATGGCGATGGGCAAGGATATTTCCGGCAAGCCGGTGGTCGCCGACCTCGCCAAGATGCCGCATGTGCTGGTCGCGGGCACCACCGGCTCCGGCAAATCGGTGGCGATCAACGCAATGATATTGAGCCTGCTGTACAAGAGCACGCCGCAGCAGGTGCGCCTGTTGCTGGTCGATCCCAAGATGCTCGAGCTTTCGGTCTATGAAGGTATTCCGCATCTGCTCTGCCCGGTGGTGACCGACATGCGCCAGGCCGCTTCGGGCCTCAACTGGTGCGTGCAGGAAATGGATCGGCGCTACCGGCTGATGTCCGCGCTGGGCGTGCGCAACATCGCCGGCTACAACCAGAAAATACGCGAGGCGATCAAGGCGGATAAACCGCTGACCAACCCGTTCACGCTCACGCCGGAGAACCCGGAGGCGCTCGAGGAACTGCCGCTGATCGTGGTGTTCATCGACGAACTCGCCGACCTGATGATGGTGGTGGGCAAGAAGATCGAGGAGCTGATCGCGCGTCTGGCGCAAAAGGCGCGTGCCTCCGGCATTCATCTGGTGCTGGCGACACAGCGCCCGTCGGTGGATGTGATCACCGGATTGATCAAGGCCAATGTGCCGACGCGCGTGGCGTTCCAGGTATCGAGCAAGATCGACTCGCGCACGATTCTGGATCAGATGGGCGCGGAAGCGCTGCTCGGGCAGGGCGACATGCTGTATCTGCCGCCCGGCACCGGCTATCCGCAGCGCGTGCATGGCGCGTTCGTGTCCGATCAGGAAGTGCACCGCATCGCCGAATACCTGAAGGCGCAGGGCATGCCGCAATACATCGATGGTGTGCTGAATTCGCTGGAAGAGGCGGATGAAGACGGGGAAGGCGGGCCGAGCCTGGATGCGGAATCTGATCCGCTGTATGACCAGGCGGTGGAGATCGTCGTCAAGAATCGCCGCGCCTCAATCTCGCTGGTGCAGCGCCACCTGCGCATCGGCTACAACCGCGCCGCGCGGCTGGTCGAGCAGATGGAAGCTGCCGGCATTGTCTCGGCGATGCAGAGCAACGGCAACCGCGAAGTGATTGCACCGGCGCGATCGGAATGAACGGTTTTTCTCCTTCCCTCATGCAGGGGGAAGGCTGGGATGGGGGTAGAAAGTCGGGTTATAAAGGGGCTGTGTAGTTGATTCACCCTTCCACCCCCTCGATGAAACAACTAGCCATTCGACTAGGCTGCAAAAGACCGCAGCCAAGTCGCTGGTTAATCCTAACCTTCCCCCTCAAATGGGGAAGGGACTGACGTTTTGACTATTTTGTGAGCATATTGCTTCGATCTGAGCAGTTATTTTTCTAGGAAGCAAAATGAAAAAATTTCTCACCCTGTTGTTCTTGTTGTTGCCGCTCTCCGCCCATGCCGGCGGCATCGATAAGCTGAAGGAATTCGTCGCTGCGACGCATTCCGCACAGGCGGATTTCACGCAGGTAGTGCTGGACCAGAACGGCAAGCGCATCCAGAGCGCGTCCGGCATCATGCAGTTCCAACGCCCCGGTAAATTCCGCTGGACTTACCAGAAGCCCTACGAGCAGATCATTGTCGGCGATGGCGAAAAATTCTGGCTGTATGACGTGGATCTGAACCAGGTGACGGTGAAGAAACTGGATGCTGCACTGGGCAGCAGCCCTGCCGCGCTACTGTCCGGCAGCAACGAAATCGAGCGCGACTTTACGCTCAAGGAGAGCCGCAGCCAGGATGGGCTGGACTGGCTGCAAGCGACACCTAAATCCATAGACAGTAGCTTCGAAAGCATCCTCATGGCATTCAATGCGCAGGCCGAACTGGTCGTCATGGAGCTAAACGACGCGTTTGGGCACAAGACCGTGCTGCGCTTCTCCGCGATGCAGCACAACCCGAAACTTTCCGCGCAACAGTTCCAGTTCACACCACCCAAGGGCGCGGACGTGCTGGGGGAATGATGCACAGTAATGGATGGCCGGGAGCACCGACGTCATCGTCGGCTTTTTTGCCAAATGCCGACGAGGACGTCGGCGCTCCCATGAGATAAACTCGCCGCATTATGGCTGACCTGTTTTCAACTAACACCCCCGCCGCCCCACTGGCCGAACGCCTGCGCCCGAAACATATCGACGAGGTGATCGGGCAATCTCATCTATTGGGCGAGGGCAGGCCGCTGCGCCTGGCGTTCCAGTCCGGCAAGCTGCATTCGATGATCCTGTGGGGGCCGCCTGGGGTGGGCAAGACCACGCTGGCGCGGCTGATGGCGCAGGCGTTCGATGCCGAGTTCATGCCGCTGTCGGCGGTGCTGTCCGGCGTGAAGGACATCCGCGACGCGATCGCGCAGGCGCAGCAAATGTTGCAGCAACGCCGACGCCACACAATTTTGTTTGTCGATGAGGTGCATCGCTTCAACAAATCGCAGCAGGACGCCTTCCTGCCGTTCGTCGAGCAGGGGCTGGTGACCTTCATCGGCGCGACCACCGAGAATCCGTCCTTCGAGGTGAACAACGCGCTGCTGTCGCGCGCCCAGGTGTATGTGCTGCATGCGTTGTCTGCGGAAGAGCTGGGTGCTTTGTTCGAGCGCGCACGAAATTTCTTGGTAGGTCGGGTTTTAACCCGACAGGATATTCATGTTGACGAAAGCGTCGGGTTAAAACCCGACCTACAAGGGGAAGCCTTGGCGTTCGCCAACGATGCACGCGAGCGCATCATCGGCTACGCCGACGGCGATGCGCGTCGGCTGCTGAACGTGCTGGAACAGTTGCAGACCGCCGCGCAGGCCACCGGTGTGAGCAGCATCGACAGCGCATTTCTCGACGCTACGCTGGCGCAGAACCTGCGCCGCTTCGATAAGGGCGGCGAGGCGTTCTACGATCAGATTTCCGCGCTGCACAAGTCGGTGCGCGGCTCCAACCCCGATGCCGCGCTGTACTGGCTGGTGCGCATGCTGGACGGCGGCGCAGACCCGCGCTATCTGGCGCGGCGCATCGTGCGCATGGCGTGGGAAGATATTGGCCTGGCCGACCCGCGCGCGATCCAGTTGACGCAGGATGCGGCGCAAACATACGAGCGGCTCGGGTCGCCGGAAGGTGAGCTGGCATTGGCGCAGGCGGTGCTGTATATGGCCTGCGCGCCCAAGTCGAACGCCGGTTACGTCGCGTATAATGCCGCGCGCGCCTTTGTCAGCAAAGACGGCTCGCGCGAAGTGCCGCTGCACCTGCGCAACGCGCCGACCAAATTGATGAAGCAGCTCGATTACGGCAAGGACTACCGCTATGCGCATGACGAGGCGGACGGTTATGCGGCGGGGGGAAATTATTTTCCCGACGGCATGCCGGAGGTGAGTTTCTACCAGCCCACCGAACGCGGGCTGGAAGCCAAGATTGCCGAGAAGCTGGCACACCTGCGCAAGCTGGATATGGCGGCCAAAAAAGAACGCGACAAATAGCGCATTCACGCGCTGTCAGATACTCGAATTACAGGTTATTGCGCGGCCATGTTTGCCGCCATAGTCTGGGCAGATTCTTACGGGATTTTTTATGGTTATTCTTGGCATCAACGGTAATCGGCGTGAGCATAATTCCGCCGCTTCAATTTTGATCGACGGAAAGCTGATCGCTTCGGTCGAGGAGGAGCGCATCTCCAGAATCAAGGGCGACAACGCCTATCCGATCGGCGCCATTGCCGAGGTGCTGGCTATTGCGGGGCTGCGCGAACAGGATGTTGACGTGGTTGCGCAGGTTAATCTGTCCCGCTGGGATCAGAAACCATATCTGGACAGATTGTTCGAACGGGTTGCCTGCCTGGGGAAGCATGATCCGGAACTCAGGAAATTTTATTGGAAACACCAGTTCGAGCGCTATGTGCGGGTGTTGCGTCCGCGCAGGAAACCGGCTGGCATATTGGCCGGCAAACCGATGCAGGCCGTAGAGCACCATCATGGCCATGCTGCCTCTGCTTATTATGCCTGCCCGTTCGGCGACGAGCGTATCGGCGTGATCACGCTGGACGGCGCGGGCGACTTCTCCTGGGGTTCGGTCTGGGTCGGCGAGAGCGGCAAGATGCGCGAGATAGCGCATCTTCCCTATCTGAACAGCATCGGCCTGCTTTATTCTGCCATCACCCACCATCTCGGCTTCATTGCCGGCAGGCATGAGGGCAAGGTGCTGGGCTTGGCTGCTTTCGGCAATCCCGAGCCGTTCCTGTCGCGTCTGCTGGCGCATACCAACCCGGCCGACTGGAATGAGTTGTTCGATGCAAAATTGGCGCGCATCGCGCTGAGGCCGGTGTCTCCGATGGGGCGCAGCGTCGTGGAGGAGTTGTGCGGCGAGCTGTCGCGCGAGGATATTGCCGCCGGACTTCAGGCATACACCGAAAAAATAATTTGTGGCTGGGTGCAGGAGTTGGCCGGCAAATTGAATGTCAGCAAGTTGGCCTTGGCGGGCGGGGTATTTTCCAATGTGAAATTGAACCAGCGCATCCTCGCCTTGCCCGGTATCGAGAACATCTATGTTCACCCGAACATGGGAGACGGCGGCCTGGCAACCGGCGCCGCGTTTGAAGTGTATGCGCGCCTGCATGGCGGGTTACATCCCGAGCTGGGACAGGTCTATCTGGGTACCGGAATCAATCGTGAGAGTGCGTTGCAAGCGTTGCGGAAGCATGATGTCAGTTACGAGGAACCGGGAAATCTGGCGCAGACCGTTGCGCGCCTGCTGGCTGACGGCAAGGTGGTGGCGCGAGCGGATGGGCGGATGGAATACGGCCCGCGTGCCTTGGGCAACCGGACCGTCATGGCGCCTTGTCATGATGCGAGCATTAACCAGTGGCTCAACAAAAAATTCGCGCGCACCGAATTCATGCCCTTTGCCCCGGTCATCCTGCAAGAGCATGCGAAGGAGTATTTTCCCGGCTGGGAAGCAGAACAAATCACTGCGCGCTTCATGACAATCACTTACGATGCGTCGGATATCGCCAGGAAGAACATTCCGGCGGCGGTGCATGTCGATGGGACGGCGCGCCCGCAAGTGATCCGGCGCGAGGACAATCCGGACTACTACGACATCCTTAAGGAATATTACGCCATCACCGGTATTGCGAGCGTGATCAACACCAGTTTCAATATGCATGAGGAACCGATCGTGCGCACTGCGGAAGAGGCGATTATCGCGTTTCAGGCTGCCGGATTGGATGCGCTGGTGCTGGGGCCGTTCCTGTGCAGGGTGAAGCCAGAATAGATTTTTGAAACGATTTTCGGCGGTGTCCGCCAGAGGCGAAAAAAATTATGTTGGACATACAAACATTACGGAATGACCTGGCTACGGTGGCAGCCCGTTTGGCGACGCGCGGTTTTGTGCTGGACACCGCGAAGTTCGAACAACTGGAAGCGCAGCGCAAAAGCATTCAGACACGCACGCAGGAATTGCAGGCCAGGCGCAACAGTTCGTCAAAACTGATCGGCCAGGCCAAGGCCAAGGGCGAGGATGTATCGGCAATCATGGCGGAGGTGGCGAATCTTGGCGACGAACTCAAGCAACTCGAAACGCGCCTGAGCGAAGTGCAGCACGAACTGAATGCGTTCCTTGCCGTGATCCCGAATACGCCGCATGACAGCGTGCCGGCAGGCAAGTCCGAAGCCGATAATCAGGAAGTGCGCAAGGTCGGCAACGTCCCAAAATTCGATTTCGAGGTGCAGGATCACGTCAGCATCGGCGAAGGGCTGGGGCTGGATTTCGACACCGCCGCGAAGATCAGCGGCGCGCGTTTCTCGCTGCTGAAGGGCGGGCTGGCGCGGCTGCATCGCGCGCTGGCGCAATTCATGCTCGATACGCATAGCGACCGGCACGGCTACACCGAGACTTATGTGCCCTATCTGGTGAACGGCGATTCGATGTACGGCACCGGGCAGTTGCCAAAATTTGAAGTCGACCTCTTTGAAATTAAACAGCATGGTCTTCTGACTGCGACTCCAACCTTTCAGCAGCGCATGTTTCTGATTCCCACCGCCGAAGTACCGGTGACCAACATGGTGCGCGACGAGATCGTGCCGCTCGAACAGCTGCCGCTGAAATACGTCGCGCACACGCCGTGCTTCCGCTCCGAGGCCGGCTCCTACGGGCGCGACACGCGCGGCATGATCCGCCAGCACCAGTTCGACAAGGTGGAGCTGGTGCAGATCGTTCATCCTGAGAAATCCTACGAAGGGCTGGAAGAATTGCTCGGCCACGCCGAAACCATTCTGCAGAAACTCGGCCTGCCGTATCGCGTGATGAAGCTGTGCAGCGGCGACATGGGGTTTTCCGCCGCGCTCACTTACGACATCGAGGTATGGCTGCCGGCGCAGAACACCTACCGCGAGATTTCCTCTTGCAGCAACTTCGAGGCGTTCCAGGCGCGCAGGATGCAGGCGCGTTTCCGCAACGCGCAGGGCAAGCCGGAATTGCTGCACACGTTGAATGGCTCCGGCCTGGCGGTTGGGCGCACATTGGTGGCAGTGCTGGAGAACTACCAGCAGGCCGACGGCAGCGTGGCGGTTCCGGAAGTGCTGCGCCCCTACATGGGTGGCATGGAAAAACTCTCCCGCTAAACTGTGAGCCTGAACACATCGTGTGTCTGAGCGTAGGTCGGGATTCATCCCGACAGAGCGCCGCATAACCCAACCCCGTCGGGATGAATCCCGACCTACATCATCGTGATGTTCATGACCAAACGGTACGTTTGTGATTTCTCCCTTAGTCCAGCAGTTTTTTCAGCGGCTCAAGCAGTTGGTACGATATTGCTTCCCGGTCTTCCGGCGCTGTGTCTGGCACTGTGTCAGGCGCCAGACGCTTCAGCATGCCATAGTAGCCGCGGATACTTTCTACCAGAATAACCGCCTCGCCACCACGCGCATAGCCGTGCTTCAGTGTTTCGTAATATTCCGGCTGGCTCAACAGCGGCATCCATTTTTTCACGTCCATCCAACTGTCCGGACTTAGCCCGGCGCGCTGGGCCAGGATGCGCGCATCTTCCATGTGACCGATGCCCTGATTGTAGGCGGCCAGCGCCAGCCAGGTACGATCCGGTTCGGGGATACGGGCAGGCATCTGCTCCTTGAGCAGCGCCAGATATTTTGCGCCGGCCAGTATGCTTTCGCGCGCATCGAGCCGATTGCTGACTTTCATCCGGTCAGCGGTATCCTCGGTCAGCATCATCATGCCGCGCACATTGGTGAAGGAGGTGGCGAGCGGATCCCATTGCGATTCCTGATAAGCCAGCGCCGCCAGCAGCCGCCAATCTTCCTGGACCAGCGCGGCGGCTTCTTCAAACATGGCACGGTAGTTCGGCAATATCTTGCTGGTCTTGATGATGAAGGAAGCGGCATCCGGCGGCTTCAACCGCCCGCTGTGCCCGTAGTAGCGCTCCAGCAGGCGATTCAGCGCACCATTCTCACGAAGGCCGGTAAAAAAGGCCTGTGCTTCTCTCAATAGCTCAGGGTCGGCATCGGCGGGGAAAGCCCACGCCACAACGGAAGGTGTGCCGATATCGAACGCCACGGCCAGGTTTGAGTAATAGTTGCGTGCGTCGGCGAGCTGCAATTCGTTTGCCACCGTGCAATCGAGCGCGCCCTCTTCGATCTCATGCAATAAATCTTTTGCGGTCACGCCGCGGCGAACTTGCCAGTGCAGACCGGGTGATTTCCTGCGCGTCTCCTTGAGCGCGACTTCCTGGGCCGATCCGGCGGGCACAACCAATCTTTTGTCCGTCAGATCGCTTATATCCATCGGGGGTTTGACGTCGCGGTTGCAGATAACCTGCTCACGCACGGTCTGGTAGCCGGGGCCGAAATGCAGCGCGGAATTGCCGGGTTCGCTACGCAGTGAGGCGGCGGCAAGATGTGCCTCGTGCTTGCGCAACGCGAGATGGATCTTATCCTGCGGCATTGAAATTATTTCAAGTGCGGTGTGCAGGTGATCGGCAAACAATTGCACCAGCTCACGCTCGAATTCCGCCTCCGCGCCCTGTGCGGCTTTCGGCATGATAGCCACCACTTTCCCTGCATTCCATGCCGGAAGCTGTTGACCGCACGCAGCCAGCAGCAGGCTCAAGCTGACCAATACCGCTTGCAAGCGTCGTGATGGGTTTCGCATACGGGCATTCTGCACGAAATTGAAGGTTGCTGGTAGAATGCGCGCCGTTGTTGCCGATTCGCTTTGGAGAGGTGTCAGAGTGGTCGAATGTACCGGACTCGAAATCCGGTGTGGCGTTATGCGTCACCGTGGGTTCGAATCCCACCCTCTCCGCCAGTAACGAGTTTCAATCAGTCTCAGAAACTCTCGAAAACCCGCACTGCATATAGCTTTAGCGGGTTTTTTAATGCTCAAGCTGCGGGAGAAGCTGCTGGCCTCCGGCTCACCCTTGGCAAAAAACTATCTGAATATCTTGGTGGATGAGATCGTGGTGCAGGATAAAACCGCCACCATCAGGGGCAGCTATGTGGCCTTGGCGGAAACGATGCAGCAAATAAAAATGGGCAACTTGAATGATCAAGTGCCCAGTTTTATGCCTGATTGGTGCGCCCGAAGAGATTCGAACTCCTGACCCCTTGGTTCGTAGCCAAGTACTCTATCCAGCTGAGCTACGGGCGCGGTATAAATAGTGCTTGGCGGAGAGGGAGGGATTCGAACCCTCGATACAAGTTTAAGCTCGTATGCGCCCTTAGCAGGGGCGTGCCTTCGACCTCTCGGCCACCTCTCCGAAGGCCGCGAATGATACTGGCTCAATGCACCCCGGTCAAACTGTTTGTGTGTATTTACGCGTCTTCCTGATCAAGATTGAACGCCTTGTGCAATACCCGCACTGCCAGCTCCAGATATTTCTCGTCGATGACCACGGAAATCTTGATTTCCGAGGTGGAGATCATCTGGATGTTAATGCCCTCTTCCGCCAAAGTGCGGAACATCTTGCTGGCGATGCCTACATGCGAGCGCATCCCGACGCCGACTACCGAAACCTTGGCTGCCTTGTTGTCGCCGACCACATCACGCGCGCCGATATGCGGTTGCACCTTGCTCTTCAGGATATCCATCGCCTTGGCGAATTCATTGCGATGCACGGTGAAGGAAAAGTCGGTCGTACCATCCACGCCGACGTTCTGGATAATCATGTCCACGTCGATGTTGGCGTCGGAGACCGGCCCGAGGATCTGATAGGCGATACCGGGCTTGTCGGGCACGCCCAACACGGTGATCTTGGCTTCGTCGCGGTTGAACGCGATCCCGGAAATGATGGCTTGTTCCATTTTATCGTCTTCCTCAAAAGTAATCAGCGTACCTTCGCCCTCTTCCTCAAAGCTGGACAGCACGCGCAGCTTGACCTTGTATTTCCCGGCGAATTCCACCGAGCGGATTTGCAGCACCTTGGAGCCGAGGCTGGCCATCTCCAGCATTTCCTCGAAGGTAATGCTCTTCAGGCGGCGCGCCTCCGGCACCACGCGCGGGTCGGTGGTATAGACGCCGTCCACGTCGGTGTATATCTGGCATTCGTCGGCACGTAGCGCGGCAGCGATCGCCACGCCGGTGGTGTCCGAACCGCCGCGCCCCAGCGTGGTGATATTGCCGTCTCCGTCCATGCCCTGAAAACCGGCCACGATCACCACATGATCGTTATCCAGGTCGGCGCGGATGTTCTGCTCGTCGATACTGACGATGCGCGCCTTGGTGAAGGCGCTGTCGGTGAGTATCTTCACCTGCCCGCCGGTGTAGCTCTTCGCCTTCAGGCCGATGTCCTTGAGCGCCATCGCCAGCAGGCCGATGGTGACCTGCTCGCCGGTGGAGATGACCACATCCAGTTCGCGCGGGTCGGGATGCTTCTGGATTTCGTGGGCCAGCGCGACAAGCCGGTTGGTCTCGCCGCTCATCGCGGAAACCACCACCACGACCTGATGCCCCTGCGCCTTGAATTTTGCGACGCGCCGCGCCACGTTCCTGATGCGCTCCGGGCTGCCGACCGACGTGCCGCCGTATTTCTGAACTATCAATGCCACGATTTTATGCCTGACTTGAAAAATGAGCGCAATTCTAGCGCACCTGCCCGAAAAAAACGAGGCGGCAAGATGCCATGATTTGTTAAACTCAAACCGCCTGAGGTGCTTTAGCAGGCTATCACTACGAAAAACTTTTGTCCGGACACCCGCATGCCAGAAATCGCCCCGCGCAGCATTCCCGCTTCAGCCGTGCAGCACTTGCTCGATAACGGCTATGCGTCGGCCTTGGCAAAAGTTTTTGCGGCGCGCGGTATCACCGACAGCAGGCAACTGGATACTTCATTGGCCGGGCTGCTGCCGCTCGACAGCCTGAAAAATGCGCGGGAAATGGCCTGCCTGCTGGCCGACGCAATTGCCGCAAAGAAAAAATTCCTGGTCATCGCCGACTACGATGCCGATGGCGCGACCGCCTGTGCGGTGGCGGTGCGCGGGCTGCGCAGCTTCGGTGCGCAAATCGATTTCATCGTGCCGAACCGCTTCGAATACGGTTACGGGCTGACGCCCGAGATCGTTCATTTGGCCGCGCAGCGCAAGCCGGACATCCTGCTGACGGTGGACAACGGCATCGCCAGCGTCGAGGGCGTCGCCGAAGCCAACCGGCTGGGGATGCAGGTATTCGTCACCGACCACCACCTGCCCGGCGACACGCTGCCGGACGCGGCCTGCATCGTCAATCCCAACCAGCCCGGCTGCGAATTTCCCGGCAAGCATCTGGCCGGCGTCGGCGTGATGTTCTACGTGCTGTTGGCATTGCGTGCGGAGCTGCGCACCAGAGGACAGAAGACAAAGGACGGAGGACAGAGGCTCGTCGATCTACTTGATCTCGTGGCGCTGGGAACGGTCGCGGATGTGGTAAAGCTGGATCAGAACAATCGCATCCTCGTGCAACAGGGCCTGCAACGCATCCGCGCCGGGCGCGCCTGTGCGGGCATCAATGCGCTGTTGCAAGTGGCCAAAAAAAGTCTGGGGAAAGCCTCCAGCCAGGACCTGGGCTTCACCGTCGGGCCGCGCCTGAATGCGGCGGGCAGGCTGGACGACATGAGCCTAGGCATCGACTGCCTGCTGGCCGACGACGATGCAACCGCTACACAAATCGCCGCAAAGCTGGACGCATTGAACCGCGAGCGGCGCGGCATCGAAGCGAACATGCAGGACAGCGCGCTGGCGGCGCTGGAACAAATCAATCGCAGGGTGCGGCCACGACACGGTGCGGCAGAGCCGACGGGTGCGGGAGTGGCCGCATCGCACCTTCTCCCGCAAACGGCTGGCTTCGCCAGTAACGTGTCGAAGGTGCGTTCCACGCACCATGGTGCGCATAGCGCACCCTACGGGTCATGCCTGGTATTGTTCGATGAAACCTGGCATCAAGGCGTAATCGGTATCCTCGCTTCGCGCCTCAAGGATCAATTCCATCGTCCGGCGATCGCCTTTGCGCGTGCCAACAACGGCGAATTGAAAGGCTCGGGACGTTCCATCGCGGGGCTGCATCTGCGCGACGCACTGGATCTGGTCAGCAAACGCCATCCCGAGCTGATCAGGAAATTCGGCGGACACGCGGCTGCTGCCGGTTTGAGCATTGCCGAAGCCGATTTTGAAAATTTTGCCGCTGCCTTCGAGCAGGTCTCCGGTGAGCTGCTCGACGAAAGCGACCTCGCGCAGCGCATTGAAACCGACGGCGCGCTGGAACCCGCCGAGATGAATCTGGGGGCGGCGCGCCTGCTGGATGGACAGGTTTGGGGTCAGGGCTTCCCCGCCCCGCAATTTAACAATGATTTTGTCGTGCAAAACCAGCGCGTGGTCGGCGAAAAGCATCTCAAGTTGCAGTTGCGACACGTTACTGGCACAGCCAGCCGATTGCGGGAGCAACTGCCCAGCGGCTCCTCTCGCACTGAAGAACCAACCCCCACTGCGTCGGAGCCGATGTTGAACACACAAGGGAAATTTGTTGATGCCATACTGTTCGGGCACAACGAGCCTCTGCCCGGACAAATCCATGCCGTGTACAGCCTGAGCGTCAATGAATACAATGGCACGCAGAGTTTGCAGCTCATCATCAGGCATTGGCGGGATGCAATGTAGGGGCAACTCAACCTCAAAAGAGGTGAAACGATGGAAACCAGTCTTCTGCAAGGCAACGGCATCGAAGCCCTGCCGCAGTTTCTCACCAGCCTCGCCATTGGCCTGCTGATCGGGCTGGAACGCGAGCGCAATCCGTCGGCCAAGGCCGGGCTGCGCACCTTCGCGCTGGTCGCTGTGTTCGGCACTATGGCCGCGCTGCTCGCCGAAAAACTCGGCTCGCCCTGGCTGCTGATCGCCGGCCTGCTGGCCGTGGCCGGCACGATCATCGCCGCGTACATCAGCAAGCCCAGCGAGGAAAACGATCCGGGCACCACGACCGTAATCGCGCTTGTGCTGTGTTACGGCCTGGGCGCGATGATCTGGTACGGCCTCGCCAAACTGGCCGTGATGCTGGCAATCGGCACCACCGCCCTGCTCTATTTCAAGCCTGAGCTGCGCGGGATTTCGCAGAAGCTTACACGCCGCGACCTGGTCGCCGTGCTGCAATTCTCCGTGCTGACTTTCATTGTGCTACCAATCCTGCCGGATCAGGATTTCGGCCCTTATGGTGCATTCAATCCGCACCATGCCTGGCTGATGGTAGTGCTGATCTCCGGCATCGGCCTGGCAGGTTATGTCGCGCTGCATCTGGTGGGAACCCGCTATGGCGCGCCGCTGCTGGGTTTCCTCGGCGGCCTTGTTTCCAGTACCGCAACCACAATGATTTATGCGAAACACGGCAAGAGCAATCCGGTCATGTCTAATCTGGCCGCATCGGTGATTGTGATTGCCAGCATGGTGGTGCTGCTGCGCCTGCTGGTGGTCAGCGCCGTGGTGGCCTATGGCGCGCTGCCCAGCCTGCTGCCGGTGCTGGCTGGCGGTTTGGTGTTCGGTTTGATGGTCGCCTTGTACAACTGGCGCAAGATGAGCAAGGCCACCGAACTCTATATCCCGGAAACTTCCAACCCCGCCGAACTGCATACCGCGATTGGTTTCGGTCTGCTGTATGTAATCGTGCTGCTGGGCTCGGCATGGATGGCGGATATTGCCGGCAACCAAGGCTTGTATGCCGTAGCACTGGTATCGGGGCTGACTGATGTGGATGCGATCACCCTGTCCAGCCTGCGCCTGTTCAACCTCGGCCAATTGAGCGAACAGCAAACCGTCACGGCGATTACACTTGCCTTCATTTCCAACCTTGTCTTCAAATTCGGCATGGTGCTCTTTATCGGCGGTTGGAATCTCGCCAGACATGTTGCTACCGGCTTCGTGGCGATGATCTGTGGCGTGCTGCTGGGCTTGTTCGCGTTATAATTGCGCCCTTTTCAGCACGCACAAATACAAAATCATGATGGAAGCCGAACAACTCAACGCCCTGTCTAATCAACTGAAAGACTTGGCATCACGCAGCGCCGAATTGCGGAGGTATCTTTGACTTCGATACCAAGCAGGATCGCTTAATCGAAGTATCACAACTTGCCGAAGACCCTGCCATCTGGCAGGACGCGAAGCGCGCGCAGGAGTTGGGGCGCGAGCGCAAAATGCTGGAAGGCGTGGTGCTCGGCCTGAAGCATATCCAGCAAAACCTTTCCGATGCCGCCGAACTGTTTGAAATGGCGAAGGCGGAAAACGACGACGAAAGCCTGCAGGGCACCGCCGCCGATATCCAGGACATCGAGAAGCGCATCGCGGCGATGGAATTCCGCCGCATGTTTGCGCACCCGATGGACCCGAACAACTGTTTCCTCGACATTCAATCCGGTTCGGGCGGCACCGAAGCGCAGGATTGGGCATCGATGCTGCTGCGCATGTATCTGCGCTACTGCGAACGCAAGGGGTTCCAGGTCGAAGTGCTGGAACAATCCGACGGCGAGGTCGCCGGCATAAAAGGCGCAACCATCAAGGTGATCGGCGACTATGCCTACGGCCACCTGCGCACCGAAACCGGCGTACACCGGCTGGTGCGCAAGTCGCCGTTCGACTCCGGCAACCGCCGCCACACCTCGTTTTCCAGCGTGTTCGTGTACCCCGAAGTGGACGAATCCATCGAAGTGGAGATCAATCCGGCCGACCTGCGCGTGGACACCTACCGCGCCTCGGGTGCGGGTGGCCAGCATATCAACAAGACCGATTCCGCAGTGCGCATCACCCATCTGCCGACCAACATCGTGGTGCAGTGCCAGAGCGACCGCTCGCAACACCGCAACCGCGCCGAGGCGATGGCGATGCTGAAATCGCGCCTGTACGAGGAAGAGCTGCGCAAGCGCAACGCCGAGAAGCAGGCGATGGAAGACGGCAAGACCGACATCGGCTGGGGGCACCAGATCCGTTCTTATGTTCTGGATCAATCGCGCATCAAGGATTTGCGCACCAACTACGAAGTTGGCAACACCCAGGCCGTGCTCGACGGCGACCTGGACGATTTCATTTCGGCCAGTTTGAAGCAAGGCGTTTAGGCATGTCCGAACACAACGAAAATTCGCTGACTGAATTCTTCGTACCGGGTATTGAGCCTCATGATGTTCCACAACTTTTCCCCTTACTCAACGCGCGTTCGTACATTGACGCGCTCATCGCCATGTTTCGAGGCGGTAATGAGGAAGTGCTGGTACGCCTGATGGTGCTACGCGAGATCGGCCTACGCGCAGATGCGCCGGAATGGTCGCCGCAAGAACTAAACTCTCACTTCTCCTTTATCACTCAGGCAAAATTCAGCACTGTTCTCCACCGTCTGCGTGAGCACGAGCTGCTGTTGTGGGATGCTGAACGGCGCGTCTATCAGCTTTCCACCTCCGGGCGCATGGTGCTATCAGCGCTTTCTAACCTACTGAACTTCAGCACCGAACAAGACGGCGAACTTGGCTTCCTCGCAGCACAGATTGCCGCAGGCTCCTCGGTCGGCAAACTTTCGCCAGAAGCCTTGTCGCATCTGCTGGCGCGACTGGCAGAACTGGAAGGAGAATTCTCGCAAGCCGTCACTTCGGGCTCTGAATTCCGCTTGCGTGCAGCACAAGGCAAGCTGGAATCCGTCCAGAAATGGATGGACAAGTCCAACGAAGTGATGCGAAATCTTTCTGCCGACGGCCTCGACGAAACCACTTGGCGGCTTGCGCAACAGATTGGCCAGCGCCAATCAAAACTGATGCGCATGTCCTCAGTATTTCAACGCGAATTGGCGGCCATCGCACGGCAGCAAGTTCATTTGTCACAAGGCGGGTTGACCTCTTCCGAACTCGCTGCTTGGCTCAAGCAGCGCAGTATCGACGAACTAATTGAGTTGGCGACGCAACAACTCGCGTAACCGATCTCGCTGCCTTGCGTGTGCGCAAGCCACTGACCGAGTCAGATAGACTTCAGATTGCCGCCTTACAACAAGAATCCATGCTCCCTGCTCCTTTTTTAGAACTGATCGAATGGATGCTCAAACATGATGAGAAAGGTGAGCAAGAAGGGTATTTGTGAAAGAACCAAAAGGGCGGCTTCGATTATGCTGACATAGCATCAGCTAAAAATAACCTGTTGCATCATCGGTCGTTTTCGTCCGATAATGGCGCCATGACTGGAAACGAATTCATCCGCAAAGTGAAGGCGTATGGCAGAAAGCAAGGCATTGCCGTGACGCTCAATGCATCACGCGGCAAAGGTAGCCATCAAACGCTCTATTTTGGCAGCGCATTTACGATAGTTCGCAACCCAAAAGATGAACTGAAAACAGGCACGTTTCACGGCATGTGTTCCCAGCTCGGTATTAAACCAAATGACTTGTGAGGTGTGTAATGGAGCGTTTTGAATATCCCGTATTGTTGAAAGCTGCCGAAGAAGGCGGATTTATAGTGACTTGCCGCGATTTGCCACCTTTGATTACCCAGGGCGAGAACAAGGAGGATGCGCTGACGCAAGCCGCCGATGCGATGGATGAGGTGTTTGCGACTTATATGCTGGAAGGTCTTACCTTCCCGACACCAAGCAAGACCAGGCGCGGAGAATATTCAATCGCGCCACCCGCCGAAACGATGGCAAAAGCGGCCTTGTATATGGCAATGAGTGAAGCAGGGATCACAAAAGTGCAGCTTGCCAGGCAATTGGGTATCGATGAAAAGGAAGTGCGCCGCCTGCTTGACCCTCACTATGCATCAAAATTGCCGCGCATCGCCCAAGCCATCCAACTGCTGGGCAAGCGGCTGGTCATCGGGCTGGAAGCCGCCTGAAATAATGGCGCAGAGAGCTCATTACTGGTCGTGCAGCAAATTTGCCAAGTGGGTTTCCTTCACGTTTGGAGCGCGCCCAAAGCTCGGCAGCGGAACGGCTAATGGACATGCTGCACAGCATAGAAAAACGCAACGATGACGAAGATGAGGCAATGATGGTTGCGCTCATTAAGATACGTCAGAACCTATGGACATGATGTCTAGAAAGCCACGCTATTAGCTGGCCTATGAAGCCGGCCAATAAATAGTGCCGTTCGCCCTGAGACTACTGAAGGATCATGCGGTTCAAGCAGGATCATCACGAACTGGTTGCAAACTTTCCACCTACCCAATAACAGCCGTATGATTCCGCTCACCCTGCCCGTGCGGTAGAATGCCGCCCCATGAACACACCACAACTCTCCGTCGTCATCCCCGTCTATAACGAGGAGCAGGGCCTGCAGGCCTTGTTCGAGCGGCTCTATCCGGCGCTGGACAAACTTGGCGTTGGCTATGAGGTCGTGTTCGTCAACGACGGCAGCCGTGACCGTTCCGCCGCGATCCTGCGCGAGCAGTTCCAGAAGCGCCCCGACGTGACGCGGGTGATCCTGTTCAACGGCAACTTCGGCCAGCACATGGCGATCATGGCCGGGTTTGAGCGCAGCCGCGGGCAGCGCGTGGTGACGCTGGATGCCGACCTGCAGAACCCGCCGGA